>Ga0079992_129148_pt1 | contig 83508 bp, 77 predicted proteins | sample FaiFalFF_MnMetaG_3_FD_69197 | JGI IMG/M metagenome (GOLD analysis project Ga0079992, IMG submission 69197) | Freshwater microbial communities from Yellowstone National Park, Wyoming, USA - Fairy Falls B (FF_Mn_B) MetaG (SPADES assembly) (version 2) | ecosystem: Environmental > Aquatic >...
CTGCCGTATTCCCTGGGCAGGTCCTGCCATCTTGAGCCCGTCTTCAGCACCCACAGGATGCCCTCCAGGGTCTGGCGGTCGTCGGCCCTCTTCCTCCCCCTGGGCTTCTGGGGTGGCAGGAGCGGGGCGATGCGGGCCCACTGCTCGTCGGTCAGCATCCTCTCCATGGCTGAGACCTCCCCACAAGCCTCACCCCCAGTTTGCGATAAGCACCGGCCTCCCACTACATTTCGGGACAAGTTCTACTATATCTGGTGATACCTTTTCAATGGCTGGCAAAGTAGCTTTGGGCACCATTTCTTCGGTTGCTTTTTACTATGATCCCTTGCCCAAACCGCTGACACGAGAGCAACTTGCGGCGCCACCGTACGACTATGCGTATAGTTTAGGGGAGAGGGTAGGGAGTATTATTCCTCCACCGCCACCCGGCTATTTCTATGCGGATCTGCCGTCAGACCGCGTTCTGGCCAGTAGATGGAGCCTCAGCCCTGACGGCTTCTTTGTCATAGAGGCCAAGATAGGTCCTTTGCTAAGTCGCGGAAAGGGCGTTTACACCGTTGTCACCTGGGTAAAAATTGGCGATGAGTATCTGAATATAACCAACTATTCGATTTTTGTTGAGTGATTGCTATTAATGCCAGGTTGGGTGGTGGCGACCTTGTTGGCTCTGTTTAAACGTTAACTTGCTTAAGCACTGTGGAGCGCTGTCTTCTTGCCCTTGCCGGGCTCTATCATCGGAGTAGGGGTAGGCCCCTGTGCCTACCCAGCAGGCCCCATGCCCGCCCCGGGCAACCACGGGGGGGTTGCCCCTACGGTTTATTCCCGTCCCTCTTTGCCAAACACCCTCTCGGAGCACACACTGCCCCAGGGCAGGGTTGGCTGCGCCGTTAGGCCCGGGGTATCCCGCCTGGGGCCTGCCCCTGCTGCCCCGCAGCCGCGGAGGGGGCTCTAGGCGTCCCCCAGCCCCGCAGCGCGGGCCTGGAGGTCGGCAAGGTAGGAGGAGCGCACCAGGGGCCCCGCCGCCACGTACCGGAACCCCAGGCGCAGCCCCTCCTCCCGGATCTCCTCGAACTCCCGGGGGTGGTAAAAGCGGGCGACGGGGTAGTGTATGGGCGACGGGCGCAGGTACTGGCCCACCGTGAACAGGTCGCACCCCACCCGGCGCAGGTCCCGCATCGTCTCCCCTATCTCCTCGTACGTCTCCCCCAGGCCCACCATCATCCCCGACTTGGTCACACACTGGGGCCACCGGCTCTTGGCCTCCTCCAACAGCCCCAGGCTCCGGTCGTAGTCCCCCTTGGGGCGCACCCGACGGAAGATGCGCCGCACCGTCTCGATGTTGTGGCCCAGGACGTCGGGGCGGGCGTCCAGCACCACCTGGAGGGCCTCCCAGCGGCCCCCGAAGTCGGGGATGAGCACCTCCACCTTACACGAGGGCGCCGCCCTCCGCACCTGCCGGATGCACTCCGCAAAGACCTCCGCCCCGCCGTCGGGGAGGTCGTCGCGGTTGACGGAGGTGATGACGCAGTACCGGAGGCCCAGACGCTGGACGACGGCGGCCAGCCGGTAGGGCTCATCCCTATCTAGACCCTGGGGGCGCCCTGTCCGGACGGCGCAGTAATGGCAGCGGCGGGTGCACAGGTCCCCCAGGATCATGAAGGTGGCGGTGCGCCGCTCCCAGCACTCGCCGATGTTGGGACAGCGGGCCTCCTCGCACACGGTGTGGAGGGCGCTCCCCCGGAGAAGGGCCCGCACCTCCAGGTAGTTGGGCCCCCCGGGGAACCGCACCTTCAACCACTCGGGGAGGCGGCGCTCCGCGGTGACGGCCATCACGGGTATGATAGCATGAGGGGCTTCCGTGGCCGACCTCCTCTTCCGGCGGTGCCGCATCTGGACGGCCGACCCCGCAAACCCCAGGGCGCAGGCCATGCTTGTGCGCAGGGGGCGCATCGTCTTTGTGGGGGACGATGCCGATGCCCCCCCTGCCCCCGGGGTGGCCGTGGTGGAAGGGGCCACGGTCTTCCCCGCCTTTGTGGACGCCCACGTCCACCTCCTGGCCCTGGCCTCCCGCCTGCTGGGGGTTGAGGTGGCGCCGCCGGCGGTGGCCAGTATGTCTGCCCTGCTGGAGCGCCTGCGCCGGAAGGGGGAGACCACCCCCCCGGGGCAGTGGGTCCGGGGGTGGGGGTATGACGAAAGCGTCCTGGGGGGGCATCCCACCCGTCACCACCTGGACGCCGTTGTCCCCCTCCACCCGGTGCGCCTGGTGCACCGCTCCGGGCACGCCTCCGTCCTCAACTCCCTGGCCCTGCGCCTGGTGGGCATCACCCGGGAGACCGACGACCCCCCCTATGGGCTCATTGAACGGGACCAGGAGGGGGAGCCGACAGGCCTCCTCCTGGGGTTAGAGGGGTGGTTGGACAGGCGCATCCCCCCCCTTTCCCCCCAGGAGGTGGAGGAGGGGTTACGCCGGGTCAACGCCCTGCTGCTGTCCAAGGGCATCGCCCTGGTCCACGACGCCACCGCCACGAACGACCTGGACCGCTACCGTACCCTGGCGCGGGCGCGGGAGAGGGGCGTGCTCACGGTGGGGGTGGTCTTCCTCCCCGGCATCGCCTCCCTGGAGGCCTTCGTGCGGGAGGGCCTCCGTCCCGGCCCGGCGGGGGACCTGATCATCGGCCAGGCGAAGGTGCTCCTCACCCCTTCCCTTGATGGGCGCCTGCCCACGGAGGTGGTGGAGCAGGCGCGGGGGGCGGTGGAGGCGGGGTGGGCCGTGGCCATCCACGCCGTGGAGGAGGAGGCGGTGGCCCTGGCGGCCGAGGCGGTGCGGCGGGCGGGCCCCCCACCCGGACCCCAACCCCACCGGATAGAACACGCCTCCGAGTGCCCACCCCCCGTGGTCGCCCGGGTGCGGGAGGCGGGGGCGTGGGTGGTCTCCAACCCCCTCTTCCTGTACCACTCAGGGCCCCGCTACCGGGCGCAGGTGGAGCCCCCCCTCCTGCCCCATCTCTACCCCTTGGGGTCCCTCTGGCGGGCGGGGGTGCCCTTGGCTTTCGGCAGCGATGCCCCCGTGACCCTGCCCGATCCCCTTCTGGGGATAGCGGCGGCCCTCTCCCGCCGGGGGTATGATGGGGTGCCCCTGGCCCCATGGGAGGGGTTGCCCATGGAGGCGGCCCTCCGGGCCCACACGGTCGGGGGGTGGGAGGTAGTGGGGTTGCAAGGGGGGGTTCTGCGGCCGGGGATGCCCGCGGCGGTGGCGTGGGTGGAGGGGGAATGGGAGGGGGATATGCCCCCTCCCCCCTCCCTGTCCCTGCTCCTCCCGGAGGAGGGAGCGTGGAGGTCGTGGTCATCGGGGGGGGCTGCTACGGCGCCTACCACGCCGGGCAGCTCCTCAAGGCGTGCCGGGCGGGGCGGCTGACGGCCCACATCGTGGTGGTGGACCGCAACCCGGACTGCCGCGCCGCCCGCCTCCTGGGGCCTGACCCCTCCCTGCGCATCGTCTGTCAGGAATGGGAGGAGTTCCTCCGCCCCTGGCTGTGGTCCCCTCCCCCCAATGCCCACCTGGTCCCCGCCCCCTTTACCCCCCACCTGGCCTTCCGCTGGCTCCTCTGGGCCCTCGGGGAGGTCATAGGGCCGGCGGGCCGGGTTACCCCTGAGCCGTGCCGACTGCACCCCCCTCTGCCCTTTGTGTACCACCACCCCGATGGGCAGGCCTACATCTCCTACGCCACGTGGCGGTGCCCGACCACCTGTATTGAGCCGGCCCTCTGCCCCCACACCCGGGGTCCCCGGGACTGGAGCCTCGCCCCGGCGCTGGAGGAGTTCGCCCGGGGGCAGCCGGACATCACCGACTGCCTCCTCTTCCCCGTACGGCATCTGGCCTATGGCATCGCCAGCATCCCGGCAGACCTCTTCCCCAAGGCGCGGGACACCCTGGCCCACCGTTTCCGGCAGACGGGACGGGTGCGGGCGCTGGTGGCGACGGTGTCCCACTGCCATGGGGTGATGGGACTCCTGCGGGCCCAGGCCCCCCCGGTCTATAGGGGATAGTCCAGGTAGCGCTCCCCCGTGTCGGGGAGGATGGTCACCACCCGCTTGCCCGGCCCCAGCCCCTGGGCCACCTTGAGGGCGGCGAAGACGTTGGCCCCCGAGGAGATGCCCACCAGGAGCCCCTCCTCCCTGGCCAGGCGCCCCATGGTGCGGAGGGCGTCCTCGTCGGCGACGGGGATGACCTCGTCGATCAGGGCGCGGTCCAGGAGGGGGGGGATGAAGTCGGGGCCGAGGCCGGGGATGCCGTGTTCCCCTGCCCTACCCTTGGAGAGGAGGGGGGAGCGGGCGGGCTCCACCGCCACCAGGCGCACCCGGGGGTTGTGGCCCCGCAGGCACTGCCCCACCCCTGTCAGGGTCGCCCCCGTACCCACCCCAGCCACAAAGGCGTCCACCTGGCCGTCCAGGGCCCGGAGGATCTCCGCCCCGGTGCCCTCCCGGTGGGCCCGGACCCCTGCGGGGTTTTCGAACTGCCGGAGGGGGAAATAGCCGTGCCGCTCGGCCAGCTGGGCGGCCACCTTCTGGGCCCCTGCCATCCCCTCGCCCCCACCGGTCAGACGGACCTCTGCCCCCAGGCGGGCGAGGAGACGCCGACGCTCGAGGGGCGCCGTCTCGGGCACCACCACCACCACCCGGTATCCCTTGACCGCCCCCAGCAAGGCCAGGGAGATGCCGGTGTTCCCGGCCGTGGCCTCAATGAGGGTATCCCCCGGCCTAATACGCCCTTCCCCCTCCGCCTCCTCCAGAATGGCGTACACCAGGCGGTCTTTCACACTCCCCCCGGGGTTGCGGGCCTCCACCTTGACCCACACCTCGGCCGAGCCGGGGGGAGGGAGCCGGCGCAGGGGGAGAAGGGGTGTGTTGCCGATCAGGTCCAGAACGCCTCTCTCCCGGACCGCCATGGGCACCCCCTCGGCATAAGGGGAGGGCTGCGGCACGCCCTTAGGATAGCGCAGCGCCGCCGCGCCCCTTCTTGTGCCCCCCATCCCCCCTCGGGGATACTGGTGCCGTGGACGGTTTGGCGGCAGCCCTGGTGCTCGGCCTCGTCCAGGGGCTGACGGAGTTCCTGCCCATCTCCAGCTCGGGGCACCTGGTGCTGGGGGCGCATCTCCTGGGCTACCACCCCCCAGGGCTGGCCCTGGAGGCGGCGGTGCACCTGGCCACCCTGGGGGCCATCGGGGGCCACTACCGGGCCTCCCTTGTCCGCTCCCTGGTCCGAGAGCCGGGCCTCTGGGGGCGGGTGGGGGTGGCCTTCGCCGTCACGGCCGGCCTCGGCTTGCTCCTCCGTCCCCATGTGGAGGCGGGGTTTTCTTCCCTCTGGATGACGGGGGGAGGCTGGCTGCTGACGGGCATCGCCCTGGCCGCGGCGCAGGCCGGGGTCTGGCGGAAGGGGCGACGGGAGACCCTCCCCTGGTGGGGGGCGGTGGTGGTGGGGCTGGGGCAGGGGCTTGCCCTCTTCCCCGGCGTCTCCCGCAGCGGCATGACCATCGCCGCCGCCCTCGGGGTGGGCCTTATGCCCCGGGAGGCGGCGCGTTTCTCCTTCTTCCTGGCCATCCCCACCATCGGGGCGGCCACCCTCTACCAGCTGGCCCGGGAGGCCTTTGCCCCCCACGCCCTGATGGCCCCCGCAGAGCACCTCCTGGGGGCCTCCCTGGTGGCAGGGGGTGTAGGGTGGCTGTCCCTCCGGTGGACGATCCGGTGGCTGGAGGAGGGGCGTCTCTGGCTCTTCGGCGCCTACTGCGTGGCCGCCGGAGGGGCGACCTTGGCCCTGGCCTACCTGGGGGGGTAGCGCTGGAGGGCCTCCACCCGCACCGCCCCGGGGTACCAACCGGGGGCGGAGCCGGCGGTGAACAGGCCGTCGGGGGTGATCGTGCCCGCCCGGGGGTCCACCACCTCCCACCGGAGACGCAACCCGGGGAGGTACGTGCCGAAGGCGTCGTACCCTTCGGCTATGAAGCGCACCTTCCGGCCGGGGGTGACCGTGACCGTAGAGGGGGTCACCGTGAGACGGGCCAGGGGGCCCCGGATGACCAGGGTCGCCCTCCCCTCCAGGACCCGCTCCCCCTGGGGGTGGGGCGCCCGCACCACGGCCCGGATGGCGTCGGGGTAGACGCCGGGGGTCAGGCCCGCGGTGACCTTCCCAGAGGGGGTTATCTCCCCTATGTCAGGGGAGGCCAGACGCCACTCTATCGGCAGGCCCCGGAGGGGAAAGCCATTGCCGTCCAGGGGCATCGCCACCAGGGTGGCCGACTCCCCAGGGTACACCTCCACCCGCTGGGGGAAGAGCACCACCCGCGCAAGGGAAAGGGGGTCTGGGGGGGCAGGGGGGTGAAGGGTATCCAGGACCACCACGCCGGCCCGCGCCACCGCTGTACCCCTTCCCTCCCCCACCTGGTAGAGGAGGGTCACGCGGACGGCCTCGGGGTACGTTCCCGCCTGATAGGCCGCCCGGAAGCGCCCGTCAGGCCGTATCTGTCCGGCCTGGGGGGAGAGAACCTCCCACCGGGCGGAGAGGACAGGCACCTCCCGTCCGGCCTCATCCAGGAGGAGGACACGGAAGGTCACCTCCCCGCCCGGCAGGAGGGCGGCCACCGAGGGGAAGACGAGGGCCGTGACCCGCTGGGGGGCCAGGGCCGGGTCCAGGATGCGCACCCGCACCGGCTCGCTGAGGAGACCCGTCCCCGCCCTGGCCTGGAGGGCCTGAGGGTACACGCCCGGGAAGGGACCGGCGGTGAACTTCCCCCATGGGGTGAGGGAACCCGCCTGACTGTCCAGCAGGACCCATTCCACCGGCACCCCGGGGACAGGGATGCCCGCCTCGTCCACCGGGTGGGCGACCAGGAAGACGGTCTGCCCGGGGCGGGCCTCGACCTCCGGGGGCGCCACCCGCACCCGCACGGGTGTGCGGGTGCGCCCGGCGGGGAGGACGGTGACGTTCACCTCGGCGCGGGCGACGCCCGCCGGCCCCAGAAGAGGGGAACGGGCCTCCACCAGTAGGGCGCCGGGGTAACTCCCCACGCGCGTCCCCGCCTGAAAGACCCCGCCCGGGCTGACCGTCCCCGCGGCGGGGTCGAGGGCGCGCCAGCGGAATAGGGCATCGGGCACAGGGTTCCCGTGGCCATCATAGGCCAGGGCCATCAGGGGGATGGTCTCCCCGGCGGCCACCAGCACCTCCCGGGGCACCGGCTCCACCCGGCCCTCCCTGGGAGGGGGGGTGGGGCGGACCTCCACATTGGCCGTGGCCTCCAGACGGACCAGGGGAGCCAGAGGGGGGACGACCGTCTGGGGTGGGGCGGCCGGCGGCCCCCCCCGGCAGGCGACGATCCCCACCACCCAGCCCAGCGCCACCAGGGCACGGATCCACCCCCGGCCGACGCCCCCCATGGGCCCTCTATGCCCTCCCACGCCCCAGGAAAGCCGGGGGACCCATCCCCAGGGCCTTCCCCACCGTATCGGGGCTATCACCCACCCCAGGGGGGATGGAACAGAGGACAGCAATAGCGCCAGAGGACACGGGAAAGCACCCCCTACAGGCCATTATAGGGAATAGGACATGGACGCCTCTGGGACCGGAACAGGGGCGGAGAGGGTGTTTGAAAGGATGGGCGGGGGATGACCCTGTAGGGGCAACCCCCCGTGGTTGCCCACCATTGGGGCAGGCACAGGGGCCTGCCCCTATTTTCCTCAAAAATCCTCGGCGGACCTTGACCCCGGGTCCCCGGGGGAGGAGACTTCTCTCAGGGGAGGGGCTACGGGAACGATGGACGACGCGGAGTTCCTGCGCCGTCTGCAGGAGCGCATCGAGGGGGCCGTCGGCGAGGCCATTGAGCTGGTGGTGGACCATGAAGAACCGGGGCGGGTGGAGGTGGAGATAGAAGGCCCCCGACCCCGGGTGGTCATCGGCTCCGACGCCTTAAAGTACCCCGGCCTGGCGCGGATGTTCATGCAGTACGCCATCCTCGCCCTGCGCCTGCGCCGCCCGCCCGACGAGCAGGAATTCCTCCTCTTCCTCCGGCGCAACTAGCCCCCGGACGCGGCGGAAGGCGCCCTCATCCCCCCTCCCCTTCCACCTCCACCAGGGCATCCCCGGCCTGCACCGTCTGCCCGGGTCGGACGAAGACGGCCTTGACCACCCCCGCCTGGTCGCACCGGATGCTCTGTTCCATTTTCATCGATTCGATCACACAGACCTCGTCCCCTGCCTGCACACGGTCGCCCACCTGCGCCGACACCGCCACCACCCGCCCCGGGAGGGGGCTGACAATGGTCCCTTTCCCTCGGGGCCGAGGGGGGGCGGCAGGGGAAAGGGCGGGGGCAGGGGGGGTATCGCCCACGGCATCGACGGGGAGGGCCTCCACCTCCACCGGTTGCCCTTCGACCCACACCTGGGGCCGGCCATGGGGGTCGGGGCGCACCTCCACCGTCAGCCACCGCTGCCCTACCCGTACCCGGAAGCGCCGGGGGCGGGGGATCACAGCCCCACCCCCAGCCGTCCCCGCAGCTGCCGGATACGCCCCTCCCACCGCCACGGCGACACCCCCGGTGGAGGGGGAGGATGGGCTTCCCCGCCCCTCCAACCCAACAGGAGTGCCACCCGCCGCCATGGCGACACCGCCGGCGTGGGGGGGGAGGGGGCAAGGGCCAGCAGGGCTACCACCGCGGCGGCCGCCTCCTCCACCCCGTCCTGGGGCGGCGGGCGCCGGCGGGCGGCGGCCATCTCCTCCAGCAGGCGGGTGGTGTACGTGCCCTGCAGGAAGGAGGGGTAGTCCAACACGGCCAGAAGGGCGGGGATGTTGGTGGTGACCCCCTGCAGCACCATCCCCCGGAGGGCCGCCGCCAGGCGGCGGATGGCCTCCCCACGGGTGGGCGCCCAGGCGATCACCTTGGCCAGCATGGCGTCATAGAAGAGGGGTATCGTATACCCGGGGGTCAGGGCGCTGTCGACCCGGACCCCCTCCCCCCTCGGCTCCTCCACCCGCTCTATGGTCCCCCCCTGGGGGAGGAAGGTATCGGGGTCCTCGGCGTAGACCCGCCCCTCAACGGCGTGCCCCCGGAACGCCACGTCCTCCTGCCGGAAGGGGAGGGGTTCCCCGGCGGCGATGCGCACCTGCACCTCCACGATGTCCAGCCCCGTCACCATCTCCGTCACCGGGTGCTCCACCTGGAGGCGGGTGTTCATCTCCAGGAAGTAGAAGGCCGCCTCGGCGGGGGAGTAGAGGAACTCCACCGTCCCGGCGTTGGAATAGCCGATGTGGCGGGCCAGGGCCAGGGCCGCCTCGGCGATGCGCCGGCGCTCCTCCCCGGTGAGCTTTGGGCTGGGCGCCTCCTCCACGATCTTCTGGTTCCGGCGCTGCACCGAGCACTCCCGCTCCCCCAGGTGGACAAGGTTCCCATACAGGTCCCCCAGCACCTGCACCTCGATGTGGGCGGCGTCCTGCACATAGCGCTCCGAGTACACCTGGTCGGAGCCGAAGGCCCCTAGGGCAAGGCGACGGACCCGGGGCAGGATGTCCCGCAACTCCTCCGGAGAGGTGGCGACACGGATGCCCACCCCTCCCCCGCCGGCCGCCGCCTTTACCATGACGGGGAAACCGATCCCCTGGGCCAGGCGCAGGGCCTCCTCGTCGCTCACGGCCTCCTGGCTCCCCGGCGCCAGGGGGAGGCCTGCCTCCCGGGCCAGGCGACGGGCCGCCACCTTGTCCTTCATAAGCTCCATGGCCTCCGGGCGGGGGCCGATGAAGACAAGGCCCGCCTCCGCGCACGCCCGGGCGAAGGCGGGGCTTTGGGCCAGGAACCCCCATCCCGGGTGGACGGCCTGGCATCCCGTGGCCCGGGCCGCCTCCACCAGACGGGGGATGTTGAGGTAGCTGTGGACAGGCTCCGGGGGGCCGATCTCCACCGCTTCGTCGGCCATCTGGACATGACGGGCCTGGGCGTCGGCCTGGGAGTAGACGGCCACCGCCCGGATGCCCATCTTCTTTAGGGTGCGGATGATCCGGCAGGCGCACTCGCCCCGGTTGGCCACCAGAACGGCGCGGAACACGGCACGCTCCTTTTCCTCACCTGCGGAGGGCCACCTCCTGCCGAAAGACCTCCGCCCGCACCTCCCGCTCCAGGTGCCAGCGGAGGGTGGCGCGGAGGAGGCGCTCCACCTCGTCCCCCACATCCCCCAGGCGGAGGGAACGCGCCCGGGAGTAGTCGTGGCGCGCCAGCCAGCGGAGCACCTTCAGCGCCTCCAGGGAGAGGGGGAAGGAGGCGCTGTCCTTGGGGGCACAGGCCGGGCACAGCACCCCTCCTCCCCTGAGGGAGTACCGGTGCGGCTGGGGGGTCAGGGGTGTCCCACACTCGGCGCACCGGAACAGCTGGGGCTGGAGGCCCAGGGAGGCCAGCACCTGCACCTGGTACCACAGGAGGGGGAGGCGGCCCTCCCCCGCCTCCAGGGCCTCTAACGTCCGCAGGAGGAGGTGGAAGGCCCTGGGGTTGGGCTGCCCCTCGGCGGTGAGGCCGTCCAGGACCTCCACGCAGGCGAGGGCCTGGGCCAGCCGTTCCAGGTCGCCCCGCAGGGCGGGGAAGGGGTGGATGACCTCCGCCTGGGAGACCACGTCCCCGCTCTGTCCACCGGCCAACAGGACGTGGGTGTGGGTGAGGGGCTGCACATGGCCCCCCAAGCGGCTCCCCGGCCGTCGCGCCCCCGCCGCCCGGGCCCATATCTTCCCCCGCTCCCGGGTGAAGAGGCAGACCAGGCGGTCGGCCTCCCCCACCTCCCGGTCTTTAAGGACGATGGCCTCAACCCGGCTCAGACGTGGTGGCGCCATGGCCCTCCTTACCAATGTTATCAAGACCCGGTGGAAGGGGCCCGGTGAGGGGATGGCGGCAACCGCCCCTATCGCCCCTTTCGCCAAGGAGGCCTATCTGCTAGCATGGGAACGTGAGGCCCAATACGCCATCCCTGCCCGGGGCGATAGACTCGTTGGGGTTGGGATTCGCCTTAGTGGCCCGGCGGCCGTACCTCGCCTTGCTCCCCATCGGTATGGCGGTGGCCATGGCCTTTCTCCCCTCCTGGACAGCCCCTGCCGCCGCTGAGGGCCTTCTCAGGGCGGCCGGCGATGCCCTTTTCCCCCGCGCCACCGCCCCCGACGAGGCCCTCCGCCTCTCCCGCCAGGTGAGCGAGGGGGTCAGACTCCTTGCCCAGGAGAACCTCCTGCGCCTCCTGGTGTGGCAGATCCCCACCCTGGCGATACCCTCGTGGGGCGGGGTGGTGCGCTGGGAGGGGGGTGTCCTGCCCCTCTTGGGGCTCGGGGCGGCGCTGGCCCTGGCGGGGTTCCTGGTGGCCGCCTGCTACCTGGCCCCCCTGGGGCATGCCATCGCCCGGCAGCCTGTCCCCCTGGCCCCGGCCATCCTGCGGGGGTGCCTGTCCCTGCTGGGCTACCGCTTCCTCCTCTTCGCCCTGGGTGGGGTTGGGGTGGGGGCAACGGCCCTGATGGTGGCGGCCACGGCCCTCTTCAGCGTCTTCCTGGCGCTCCTGTTGATGGGGTTGGCCGTGGGGCTGGCCCTTCTGGTCCTTTTCCACCTCTTCTTGACCGAGGAGGCCATCTTCGTGGACAGGGTGGGGCCTGTGCAGGGGATGTTGCGGAGCGCCCGGGTGGTCTTCGCCCACTTCTGGGCGGCCCTCCGCTTTTGGCTCCTGGCGGCCCTTATCATCCTTGGCCTGCGCCTGCTCCTGGAGCGCTTTACGGGGTCCCCCCTTACCGCCCTGGTGGCCAGCGCCTTGTACGCCTTCCTGGCGACCGGCGTGACAGCGGGGGGGATGGTCTTCTACCGGGAGCGGAGCGCCCGGCTCCCCGCCTAGACCGCCGCACCCGAGGGCCCTGCCCTCCGGAGGAGGGGTAGATCATGGGAGACACCAACGACAAGGCGACGGCAGCCCAGGGGTACACGGCCGCAGCCATCCAGGTCCTGGAGGGGCTGGAGGCGGTGCGCCGACGCCCCGCCATGTACATCGGGAGCACCGACCAGCGGGGCCTCCATCACCTGGTCTACGAGATCTTCGACAACGCCGTGGACGAGGCGCTGGCCGGATACTGCACCCGCATCGTGGTGACGGTGCAGAGGGACGGCTCGGTGCGGGTGGAGGACAACGGGCGGGGCATCCCTATAGAGACCCACCCCGCCACGGGGAAATCGGCCCTGGAGACGGTGTTCACCGTCCTCCACGCGGGGGCCAAGTTCGGTGGCGGCGCGTATAAAGTGGCCGGCGGCCTCCACGGCGTGGGGGCCTCGGTGGTCAACTTCCTCTCCGCCTGGCTGGTGGCCGAGGTGCGCCGCGACGGGCGCCTCTACCGCCAGGAGTTCCGGCAGGGCCGCCCCGTGGGCCCTGTCACCGACGAGGGCCCCGCCGAGGGCACCGGCACCACCGTCACCTTCCTCCCCGACGCCTCCATCTTCTCCACCATCGACTACGATTACGACACCCTGGCCCAGCGTTTCCGGGAGGTGGCCTATCTGGTTCCCGGCCTGGAGATCACCTTCGCCGACCAGCGCACCGGGGAGGAGAAGACCTTCTACTTTGAGGCGGGGGTGGCCAGTCTGGTGGCCCACTATAACCGCTCCCGCCAACCCCTCCACCCCGTCATCGCTTTCTGCCGCACCGTCGAGGGGGTGCAGATCGATTGTGCCCTGCAGTACACCGATGGGGTGAATGAAGCCGTCTTCACCTTCGCCAACTGCATCCCCACCCCCGAAGGGGGCAGCCACCTCACGGGTTTCCGGGCCGCCCTCACCCGGGCCATCAACGAGTACGCCCGGAGGCAGAGGCTCCTCAAGGACGACCAGCCCAACCTCCAGGGGGAGGATGTCCGGGAGGGCCTCACCGCCGCCCTCGCCGTGCGCCTGCCCACCCCCCAGTTTGAAGGGCAGACCAAGACCCGCCTGGGCAACCCCGAGGTCAAGGGGATAGTGGAGTCGACGGTGGGGGAAGCCCTCACCCGCTACCTGGAGGACCACCCCGCCGAGGCGGCCCGCATTGTGGCCAAGTGCATCACCGCCGCCCGCGCCCGGGAGGCCGCCCGCCGGGCCCGGGAGGTGGTGCTGCGCAAGGGGGCCCTGGACGGCTTCCCCCTCTCCGGCAAGCTGGCGGACTGCTCGGAGAAGGACCCGACCCTCTGCGAGCTCTTCATCGTGGAGGGGGAGTCGGCAGGGGGGTCGGCCAAGATGGGCCGGGACCGCCGCTTCCAGGCCATCCTCCCCCTCAAGGGGAAGATCCTGAACGTCGAGAAGGCCCGCCCCGACAAGGTCTTCGCCCACGAGGAGATCCGGGCCCTCATCGCCGCCCTGGGGGTGGGCTATGGGGACGACATCAACCTCGCAAGGCTACGTTACCACCGCATCATCATTATGACCGACGCCGATGTGGACGGCAGCCACATCCGGACGCTACTCCTGACCTTCTTCTTCCGCGCCATGCGCCCCCTTGTGGCCCAGGGGCACCTCTACATCGCCCAACCCCCTCTCTACCGGATCCGGGTGGGGAAGGAGGTGTTCTACGCATACAGCGATGGACAGAAGGAGGCGCTCCTCCGGGGCGTGGGTGGGGGCAAGGGGGTGGAGATCCAGCGGTATAAAGGGCTGGGGGAGATGAACCCTGAGCAGCTCTGGGAGACGACCATGAACCCCGCCACCCGCTCCCTGCTCCAGGTGACCCTGGAGGACGCCCGCCGGGCCGATGAGCTGTTCACCATCCTGATGGGCGAAGAGGTGGAGGTGCGGAGGAACTTCATCTTCGCCTATGCCCGTCAGGTGCGCAACCTGGATGTGTAGGGGGAGGCGATGCGGATCATCCTCTACACCGGCAAAGGGGGGGTGGGGAAGACCTCCATCGCCGCGGCGACGGCGGTGAAGGCCGCCGGGCTGGGGTACCGCACCCTGGTGATGAGCACCGATATCGCCCACTCCCTGAGCGACTCCTTTGACCTCCCCCTGGGGCCCGACCCCACCCCCATCGCCCCCAACCTGTGGGGGCAGGAGATCAACGTCCTCCGGGAGGTGGAGCGGTACTGGCGGACGGTGCAGGAGTGGCTCACCGCCCTCCTCCAGTGGCAGGGGGTGGACGAGGTGGTGGCCGAGGAGATGGCCATCCTCCCGGGCATGGACGAGCTGGTGGGGCTGCTGTACATCAACCGCTATGCCCAGACAGGGGACTACCAGGTGCTGGTGGTGGACTGCGCCCCCACCGGGGAGACCATGCGCCTGCTCAGCTTCCCCGACATGGCCCGCTGGTACATGCGCCGCCTCTTCCCCATCGGCCGCCGGACGGCCCAAACCCTTGGCCCCCTTGCCAGGGTGACCCTCGGTCTCCCCGTCCCCAGCGAGGCGGTCTTCGCCAGCATCGAAGGCCTCTACGGGCAGCTGGAGGCCATGCAGGCCCTCCTCACCGACCACCACAAGGCCTCCATCCGGCTGGTGGTGAACGCAGAGAAGATGGTCATCAAGGAGACCCAGCGCTCCTTCACCTACCTGAACCTCTACGGGTACAACGTGGACCTGGTGGTGTGCAACCGCCTGATCCCCCCCGATGTGACCGACCCCTACTTCCACACCTGGCGGGCAAGCCAGGCGAAATACCTCCAGATGGTCCAGGAGGCCTTTTCCCCCATCCCCATCCTGACCGTCCCCCTCTTCCAGAAGGAGGTGGTGGGGATCGAGGCCCTCCGGGAGATGGCCCACGTCCTCTTCGGGGACACCGACCCCACCCGGATCTTCCACCAGGGCAACCCCCAGGAGATCCGCCGGGAGGGCGACGACCTCCTCCTCTTGCTGAAACTCCCCTTCACCCCCAAGGGGAGCATCTCCCTGGTCCACAGCAGTGGGGGGGAGTTGGTGGTGCAGGTGGGTTCCTACCGGCGGACCGTTGTCCTCCCCCGTCTCCTTGTCGGGCTGGAGGTGAAGGGGGCGACGTTGGACGGCGAGACCCTGCGCATCCGCTTCCAGGGGCGGACGGCCCCCGGGGCGGTCAAAGGCACCCACGGCCAGAACGGGAAGGAGGGGACATGAGAGAGCGGTTGGTGGAGGTCCAGTTCACCCCAGGGGGGGAGGTGCGGGTGTTCTTCCGCCCCCGCCGCCTCCGGGAGATCGTGCCCCCCGAGTCCCAGGCCCACCTGCGCGCCGCCGGACGGGAGCTCCTCCTGGGCCTGCGGGCCCTCCTGGACCAGGCCATCGAGGGGCTGGAGGGGGCCCAGCGGCAGGAGGCCCCCCCACAGCGCCGGCGCATCGAGGTCCAGGAGGAACCCCCCAGGGAGGCGTAGTGGCCGGCTGGACCTACAAGGACGCCGGGGTGGACCGGGACGCCGCCGCCCTGGCCAAGGACCTCATCCGCCGCCACGCCCGCTCCACCTTTACACCGGGGGTCGTGGGGGACATCGGCTTCTTCGGGGCCTTCTTCCGTCTCCAGGGCTTCCGGGACCCCATCCTGGTCTCCCACACCGACGGCGTGGGCACCAAACTGCGCATCGCCGCCCTGATGGGGCGTTTCGAAGAGGTGGGACAGGACGTGGTGAACCACTGCGTCAACGACATCTTTACCTGCGGCGCCCGCCCCCTCTTCTTCCTGGACTACATGGCCTTCGGCCGCCTGGTCCCCGAGAGGGTGGAGGCCCTGGCCCGGGGCATGGCGAGGGCGTGCCGGGCTGCCGGGTGTGCCCTCATTGGGGGGGAAACGGCGGAGCTGCCGGGGATATACCGCGATGACGACTTTGACCTGGTGGGGTTCATCGTGGGGGCCGTGGAGCGAGACGCCCTCCTGACGGGGCAGGGGATCCGCAAAGGGGACGTGCTGCTGGGGATCCCCTCCAGCGGCCTCCACACCAACGGCTACTCCCTGGTCCGACGCATCTTCCGCATCGAGGAGGACCCCTCCGTCCTGGCGCGGTGGGTCCCCGAAGTGGGCCGCACCCTGGGGGACGCCCTTCTGGTCCCCCACCGCCCCTACTACCCCCTCCTTGTCCCCCTCCTCCCCTATGCCAAGGGGATGGCCCACATCACGGGCGGGGGGCTGGTGGAGAACGTGCCCCGCATCCTCCCCCAGGGCCTAGGGGCGCGCTTCCACCTCGGCGCATGGGAGGTCCCCCCCCTCTTCCGCCTGATCCAGAGGGAGGGCCGGGTGGAGGAGGCGGAGATGTTCCGCGTCTTCAACATGGGGATTGGGATGGTGGTGACGGTGGCCCCCACCGCCGTCGACGCCGCCCGCCGCGCCCTCCCCGAGGCGCTGCCCATCGGGGAAGTGGTGGAGGGGGAAGGGGTCTCCTTCGCCCCGTAGTTAGAGGGACGCAGAGGAGACGGGGACGCCCGAGGGGAGGGCCGCCTCCCGGACCAGGGACACCGACACCTGGCCGATGGTGGCGGTGGCCTCCAGAAAGATACGGCGCTCCCGGCGGTCGTAGTCGGGGCTCCGGAAAGTGAAGCGCCGGGAAACCCCTTCCAACCTCCGCCCAAAGGCGACGATCTCCCCCAGGGTGACCCGGCAGTCCACCGCCACCCCTGTGTCCCCCGGCAACACCACCCGGATGCTCCCGACCAGGCAGTCCACCCATAGGCGGTGCTCCCCCGGAGGCACCCGCGCCAGGCCCAGGTCCAGGTGCACCTGACCGATGCCGACGATGAACTCGTGGGACGTCACCTCCCACTCGGAACCCCGCCGCACGCTCCCGATCAGGAGGTCCACAAAGGGCTCCCGGCGCGTCCTTCGGGAGCGATGGAGGAGGCGCACCCCCATGACCATCAGGAGGACCGCCGCCGCCCCCATCACCACGTCCCGCACCGACACCAGGGCCAACCCCACGGCATCCAGGAGGAACACCACCCCTAGGGCGAAAAGGGCCACACCTCCCAGCCGGAGCCAGAAACGGGGGCGGTCCATGGTATCACCCCCTCCGCACCAGGGCCCGGATGAGGAGGACCACCCCCAGGACGATCAGGAAGACAGGCCACCACACGGCGAAGGCCCGTTCGACTATGCCCAACCTCTCCAGGAGGAGCAAGGCCCCCAGGGCGACCAGGAGCAGGCCCACAAAGGCTGTCCACATAGCCCCCCCCCTATGCCCCCGCGCCCAGCAGACGGGCCGCCGCGGCCACCCCGGCCCCCGCGGGGACCGGAAAGCCCAGGCGGGGGAGGAGGGCCTCCAGGGCGGTCAGGAGGGTCAGGACGGCGGAGGGGGAGGCGTTCATCCCCATCAGGCCGATGCGGAGCACCCTCCCCCGCAGGCTGCCCAGCCCACCCCCCACCTCGATCCCCCACTCCTCCCGCAGGGCCTGCCGGAGGCTCCTCTCGTCCACCCCCTCGGGCAGCAGGACCGTGGTCAACTGGGGGAGGCGCCAGGGTTCCGGCACCAGGAGGCGCAGGCCCAGGGCCTCCAGCCCCGCCCAGAGGGCCCTGGCGGCCCGGCGGTGGCGCTCCCAGCGCGCCTCCAGGCCCTCTTCCAGGATGAGGCGGAGGCCCTCATACAGGGCGTAGAGGAGGTTCACAGGGGCGGTGTGGTGGTACAGCCGCTGCCCGCCCCAGTAGGAGTGGTGCAGGGTGAGGTCCACATAAAAGGAACGCACCGGCCGGGAGCGCTTCCCGATGACCTCCTCACCCCGCGGGCTCACGGTGATGGGCGCCAGCCCGGGCGGACACCCCAGGCACTTCTGGGAGGCGCTGAAGCAGCAGTCGATGCCCCAGGCGTCTACCTCCACCGGCGAGCCCCCCAGGGAGGTGACGGCGTCCACCAGGAAGAGGCTTTCATAGCGACGGGCCAGGGCGGCCAGGGGCTCCAGGGGCTGGAGGACGCCCGTGGACGTTTCGGCGTGGACGACGGCGAGGACTTTTACCTTGGGGTGTTTGCGCATCTCCCGCTCCACAGCCTCGGGGTCAAGGGGTTTCCCCCACTCCCCGACAACGGGGGCGACAACGGCGCCATAGCGCCGGGCTATCTCCGCCATCCGCTCCCCGAAGAAACCGTTTGCCCCGACCACCACCACATCCCCCTCCTCCACCAGGTTGGCGATGCCCGTCTCCATCCCCAGGGTGCCGGTGCCGGGCATAGCGATGGTCAGGGGGTTACGGGTGCGGAAGAGGGCCCGGAGCATCCGGGCGAGGTGGTCCATGATGGCTATCCAGTGGGGGTCCAGGTACCCCAGGGGAGGGGCTCCCATGGCCTGCAGGACACGGGGGTGTACGTTGCTGGGGCCGGGGCCGAGGAGCCAGCGGAAGGGGACCTGCAGAGGAACGGCGGCGGCCTCCACCATAGGGCCCTCCTGGCGGCAGGGGATCGCCCTTATCCTACCATAGGGGCCGGCGCCCTACGCAGGAAGGCGGGCGCCCAGGAAGTCCCTGTGCCCGTGGAGGAACTCCCGGCACTCCATAGGGCGTTTGCCTTCCAGCTGCAGGCGCCGCAGGGCCAGGATACCCTCCCCCGTCTGTACCCCGGCGGGGGTGGAGGCGTGGTGTGGTAGGGGGACCACAGTGCCAGGGGGATGGGGGGTGGTCTCCGGGAGGGGGGAGACCTCCAGCAGCTTCAGCCGTCGCCCCCGCCACCGGGTGAAGGCGCCGGGCCAGGGGTCATAGGCCCGGACCATCCGCCACAGGAACACCGCCGGCCGGTGGAAGTCCAGCCAGCCGTCCTCCTTGGTCAGCAGACGCGTGGTCACCGCCTGGGTGGGGTCTTGGGGGATGGGGGAGAGCTCCCGGCGCGCCCACCGCTCCAGCGTCTCCACCAGGAGGGCGGCCCCCAGGCGGAAGAGGCGCTCCGTGAGGGTGCGGGCGGTGTCGTCGTCCCGGACCGGCTCTTGCCGCTGGGCCAGGATGGGGCCCGTGTCCAGCCCCTCGTCCATCAGCATCACCGTGACCCCCGTGACGGCATCCCCGTTGAGGATGGCCGCCTGCACCGGCGATGGCCCCCGGTAGCGGGGGAGAAGGGAGGGGTGTACGTTCACACACCCCAGGGGCGGCAGGGAGAGCACCGAGGGGGGGAGGACCTTACCATAGGCCGCCGCCACGATGACCTGGGGCTCCAGACGGCGGAGGACCTCCTGGGCCTCAGGCCGCCGGAGGGAAGGGGGCTGGAAGACGGGGACCCCCCTTCCCTGGGCCCACACCTTCACTGGGGGCGGCTCCATAGCCAGACCCCGGCCGGTGGGCTTGTCCGGCTGGGTGAAGACCCCGACGACGTGGTACCCCGCCCCCACCAGCGCCTCCACCACCGGGAGGACAAAGGCGGGGGTGCCCATGAAGACCACCCGCATCGGCCCCCCAAACCAGGACTATGGTATACCCTGAACTCATCTCAAAAGCCTCCAGGCGATGAGGAAGCAGGCCAAGGAGACCAGGGCGGTGAAGGTGGTGAGCAGGCGCTCGTAGCGCACGGCCCGCCTCCGGAACCCCCCCTTGAGCCAGGCGGAGAAGCGCTCCGCCGCCCCTCTGACCACCCTGGAGGTGGGCCGGCAGAAGGGATGAGGCCTGCCACGCCGGGGCTGCCTCCTCTTCCGGGGGGTTCCGGGGGATGCCCGCCCGGATGCCCCGCCGGCGCAGGTGGCCCCGCATCTCCCTCGTGTCGTCGTGTCGTAGGCGCCATCGGCGCACACCTCCTCCGGCCTCCGCCGGGGCCTGCCCCTTCTGCCCCGTACCTGCAGGCCCGCCAGCAGGGGGAGGAAGACGGTGGCATCGTTACTGTTCGCCAGCCCCAGGGCCACGGCCAGGGGCAGGCCCGGCGGCGCCACCAGGGCGCGCGCCTTGCCCCCCTTACGCCGCCGGAAGCCGTCTACCCCTATCGCCTCCCCCCTTTCCTGGCCTCGATGGTGGTGGCATCGGCCGCTACCGCCCTCCCCTCCAGCCGCCCTGCCGGGTAGCCCGTGTCCAGGAGACGCTGCCACACCCCCCTTTGCTGCCACTCCTGGAGACGGCGCCAGGCCGTCTTAGAGGAGCCGTCCTCCCTGGGCATGTCCATCCATCGGCAACCCGTCACCAGGACGGAGAGGATGCCGTTGAGCGTCTCCCTCTCGTCGGCCCTGGGGGGGCCGGTGGAGGCCTTGGGGAGCAGCAAAGGCCGGAGGAACCGCCCCTGCCCGTCGCTTAGCTCCCTGAAGAGATAACCCGTCCAAGCGACTTGCTTCATTACCCTCCACTTTCCCTCAGTAAGGTTTGAGCCTGTCTCAAAGCGTCCTTAAAGAGTTCTAAAGGGTCATGCTCTTCAACGATTTCGCGGAAAGATCGCAGCAAAGACTTTATGCGCTCCACATCAACCTGGAGTCGCTGCTTTATGAGAACTTTCTCCACATCCTCCACATCCCTTGGTCTACCGGCAACACACTTGTAGATGATTAGGTCTTCTGCAGAAATCAACCGCAACTTCCCCAAAGGATGGAACTCCACCTCCTTACTGTGTACCCACGCCTCTTCTTCATAGCCGGGGATACCGAGTGAGATGTCAACGGGAACGCCGCTCTCGGTTTCAAGAAGGAGCACTCGGTGCTTGCGAGCAAATTCCAAAGCATCAGGAATGCGTGGTTTGAAGGCTTTAATTGCCCTGTCCAAAAATGTGTCAAAGTCATCTGGTGCTACCAAAACGGTCACATCCACATCTCTCGTCAACCTTGGCTCACCCCAATACTGAAGGGCAATCCCGCCAATGAAGAAATGACGGATGCCCTGTTCTTCTAACCACTCGGCAACTTGGACTGCTGCTTCAAGGACTTCCACCGATGTTGCCCTCCTTTTCTCTCCACCTTTCCAAGCATTGACGCATCTTTAACATGACAAAGGAAGGTTCGCGGCGCTCTTCGTAGCCTAAACGGCTGAAGGAAAGGTAGATGACAAGGGATTTTCCGGGTGTAAGGGAAAGCAGAAACTTCACCCGTTCCCTGCGGATGACCTTTTCGGCCTCCTTTTGCCCTTCAAGCCATTCCCGAACCGCTTGAGCCTCAAAGTTTCTTCCTGTCATCACCTTCACTTCGCGGTGTGGTCAAAGATTAGGACTTCGCCTGTTGTCGGAGAGAGGTTCCGTCAAGGGATAGGGTACCTCACGTCTCCCGCCACGAAACCCAGAACAGTGGTTTTTGGGCCGGAAGAGGGTTCAATGCGTTGGTTCGCCAGGGCAACATAGTCAAGGTTGATATCATAGCCCACAAAAACACGCCCCGTCTTCAGTGCCGCTATCGCTGTTGTTCCGCTGCCGATGAACGGGTCAAGGACTACCTCACCTTCAAAAGTGTAAAGTTGAATGAGCCGATACGGCAATTCTACGGGAAAGGGTGCAGGATGACCGACTTTCGTGGCTGGTTCAGCGGGGAATCGCCCCACGCTTTTGGTGAACTCAAGAAATTCATCGCGGTTTATGGTGGGTTTGCGACCGAGAGGGTTGGGACGAGAGAAAGTCTGCTTGCAAAAGACGAGAATGTATTCAAGGGTGTCCCGCAGAGTAGGATTTTGAGGCGAGCACCAGCTACCCCAGGCTGTTGATGGGCTGGCGCTGGACGCCTTGTCCCAGATGATTTCGCCCCGCATCAAAAAGCCCACTGCCAGCATGTCTTGGATGACGAAGGTGTGGAGGGGCAAATAGGGGCGGCGCCCCAAATTTGCCAAAGTTGATGCAAGCCCGCCCTCCCGGCACCAGCACCTGATAGACCTCTGCCATGACCCGCCTCAAGAAGGCTCGGTATTCGTCCAGCGTCAGGTTATCATCGTATTCCTTGCCCACATTGTAGGGTGGCGAGGTGACCATTAAGTGGACGGAGCAATCGGGCAACTCTTCCATCCGTTCGGAACTCTTGCAGAAAATCCGGTTGACGCACTCTGGCGGCAGGGGTATCTCGCGGTAAGCCACCGGCTCCTCTTTCGGCAGCCCCTCATAAAGCCGACGGCTGTAGAAAGGCGTGGCGTCGTGGGCGATCCGGGCAGGGCTTCCAAAGGCGCTGGTGCGTGAACCACGCCGAGCTATTTACTGCACCCTCTCCGGTTAATCCGACTGCCAATATTTGAAGCCATCGCACATATGGGGCCAACTTCATCTCCTTGTCCCCTAAACCAACAGGGCGCCGCCATTCTATCGTCAAAGCTTTGGCGAGCGGATGGTCAAGTAACGCCTCCACAGCCTCTGGAGAGATTTCCACGCCGCGTGGGTTAGTTCCTCGTTTGGGTAGCCTCAAATACCTCTCCTTGCCAAGGGCTTTAAAAACATCCGTTTGCGCCTGCAAAGGTATGCCGTAAAAACCCCCTGTTCCGCCCCAACGGACGATAGCCAACAGCATGTCGCTTCAATCTCGCGCGGTAGGAGGCTCCTGGTTACAGACGTGGCTGCATACACCCTCTGGGCCACCCCGGTGAAGGGACGGCCACAGACAGCCCATGCCTTAGCCACCGGGCGGCGCGAGGCGGCCAGATAGCGGCCCACCTCCTGGGGTGTCATGCCTTCTTCCCGCTCCAGTCTAGACCCTGCCACCCTGTGGTGCAAGGCCATGGGCAGACTGTAACGCAGGCGGTTGGTCTCCCTCCCGAAAGCCGCCAACTGTACATGGGGCAGTCCCTGGCCCCTAAAGCCCTGGGCAGGGGACCCCTTTGCGGCTTACCATGGTGAAAGGCTGCGGGCGGGGAAGATGAGCGTCGACGCCATTGTGATCCGGGGGGCGCGGGAGCACAACCTCAAGGGGATCGACGTCGTTATCCCGCGCCACAAGATGGTGGTCATCACCGGGGTCTCGGGGTCGGGGAAGAGCTCCCTGGCCTTTGACACCCTCTACGCCGAAGGGCAGCGGCGGTATGTGGAGTCCCTCTCCGCCTATGCCCGGCAGTTCCTGGGCCGGCTGGAGAAGCCCGATGTGGACGAGATCCACGGCCTCTCCCCCGCTATCTCCATCGACCAGAAGGGGGTCTCCCCCAACCCCCGCTCCACCGTGGGGACCATCACCGAGGTCTACGACTACCTGCGCCTCCTCTTCGCCCGTGTCGGCGTCCCCCACTGCCCCCGGTGCGGCCGCCCCGTCCAGAAGCAGACGGTGGAGCAGATCGTGGACGCCATCTTCGCCCTGCCCCCCACCACCCGCCTGATGGTCCTCGCCCCGGTGGTGCGGGACCGGAAGGGGGAGCACAAGGATGTCCTGGAGGCGGCCCGCAGGAAGGGCTTCCAGCGGGTGCGGGTGGACGGCATCCTCTACGACCTGTCGGAGCGCATCGAGATGGACAAGGACAGGCGTCATACGGTGGAGGTGGTGGTGGACCGGCTGGTGGTGGGGGAGGGGCTGGAGCGGGGACGGGTCCACAACTCGGTGGAGACGGCCCTCCGCCTGGCGGAAGGGGTGGTGGGCATCGCCCTGGTGGACAGGAAGGAAGACCTCCTCTTCGCCGAACAGTTCGCCTGTCCCTACTGTGGTGTCAGCATGCCCGAACCGGAGCCCCGCACCTTCTCCTTTAACAGCCCCCACGGGGCCTGTCCGGAGTGCACCGGCCTGGGGTTTAAGCTGGAGCTGGACCCCGAGTATATCGTCCCCAACCCCGACCTCTCCCTGGCGGAGGGGGCCATCCTCCCCTGGACACGCCTGGGGGCTTCCAGCCCCTGGTACCGCAGCCTCCTGGAGTCCCTGGCCCGGGCCTACCGCTTCTCCCTCCACACCCCCTGGAAAGACCTGCCCCCCGGGATTCAGGCCCTGATCCTGTACGGGGACCCCCAGCAACGGACCTTCACCATGCGCCACCGGACCCAGGAGGGCCGCGTGTACTCCTGGGAGACCACCTTTGAGGGCGTCATCCCCAACCTGATGCGCCGCTATCAGGAGACGGAGTCCGACCACATCCGCGCCGAGATCGAGCGCTACATGGCCCAGCGCCCCTGCCCCCGCTGTCAGGGCAAGCGCCTGAAACCCGAGGCCCTGGCGGTCAGGGTGTGCGGGAAGAACATCACCGAGGTCTGTGCCCTGACGGTGGAGGAGGCCGCCCGCTGGGTTCAGGGGATCCAGCAGGGGGACCCCGAGCGGGAGGCGAGGGGGGAGGCCCTCACCCCCCGGCAGCGCCTCATCGCCGCCCAGGTCCTCCGGGAGATCGCCACCCGCCTCCAATTCCTCCTGGACATCGGCCTGGACTACCTCACCCTGGACAGGATGGCCAGCACCCTCTCCGGGGGGGAGGCGCAGCGCATCCGCCTGGCCACCCAGATCGGCTCGGGCCTCACGGGGGTGCTGTATGTCTGCGACGAGCCCTCGGTGGGCCTCCACCCCGTCGACGGCCACCGCCTCATCCAGACCCTGAGACGCCTGCGGGACCTGGGCAACACCATCATCGTGGTGGAACACGACGAGGCCATTATCCGCGCCGCCGACTGGATCATCGACCTGGGCCCCGGGGCAGGGGAGCATGGGGGGAGGGTCGTCGCCCAGGGGACGGTGGAGGAGGTCATGGCCTGTCCCGAGTCCATCACGGGGGCGTACCTCGCGGGGCGTCGCTCCATCCCCGTCCCCCCAAAGCGGCGGCCCGGCAACGGCCTCTTCCTGGAGGTGCAGGGGGCCCGGGCCAACAACTTGAAGGACATCACCGTCCGCTTCCCCCTCGGCACCCTCACCTGCGTCACCGGCGTCTCGGGGTCTGGGAAAAGCACCCTGGTGTACGAGGTCCTCTACAAGCGTCTGGCCCACCACTTCTACCGGGCAAAGGAGAAGCCGGGCCCCCACACGGCCATCCTGGGGATGGAGCACCTGGACAAGGTGGTGAACGTGGACCAGTCCCCTATCGGGCGCACCCCCCGCTCCAACCCCGCCACGTACGTGGGGGTCTTTACCCCCATCCGGGAGCTGTTCGCCCAGCTGCCCGAGGCCAAGGTGCGCGGCTACACCCCCGGCCACTTCTCCTTCAACGTGCGGGGCGGCCGGTGCGAGGCATGCCAGGGGGAAGGGTACATCCAGATCTCCATGCACTTCCTCCCCGACGTCACGGTCCCCTGCGAGGTGTGCCGGGGCCGCCGCTACACGCGGGAGGCCCTGGAGGTGAAGTTCAAGGGGCTCTCCATCGCCGACGTGCTGGACCTGACCGTGGAGCAGGCCCTGGAGGTCTTCCGGGACATCCCCCGCATCCGTTCCAAACTGGAGACGATGCGGGACGTGGGGCTGGGCTACATCCGCCTGGGCCAGCCCGCCACCACCCTTTCGGGGGGGGAAGCCCAGCGGGTGAAACTGGCCGCCGAGCTCTCCCGCCGCGCCACCGGCCGTACCCTGTACATCCTGGACGAGCCCACCACCGGCCTCTCCCTGGAGGACTGCTCCTACCTCATCCGGGTGCTCCACCGTCTGGTGGACATGGGCAACACCGTCATCCTCATCGAACACCACCTGGACATGGTGAAGAACGCCGACTGGATCATCGACCTGGGGCCGGGGGCGGGGGAGAGGGGGGGCTGGGTGGTGGCCCAGGGCACCCCGGAGGAGGTGGCCCGCAACCCCCACAGCCTGACGGGCCGCTTTCTGCGCCGCGTCCTCGGCATCCCGGAGCCCGCCCCCGCGTGAAGGGGTGTAGACCCCCATCCCGCCAGGAAGGCACGGGTCAGAGGGGTCCCTGTCCTGTGCTAGCATGGCCCCCGGAGCCGTGCGACGGGTGATCGCCCTGGATGGGCCGGTGGCCGCCGGGAAGACGGCGGTGGGCAAGGCCTTGGCCCGACGCCTGGACTGGCGCTTTCTGGACACGGGGGTCATGTACCGGGCCGTGGCCTGGGCCGCCCTGGAGAAGGGCATCCCCCTCGACGACGACAACGCCCTCACGGCCCTGGCGGAGCGCCTGCCCTTGGAGATGAGGGATGGGCCGGACCCCCGCTGGCTGGTAGACGGCAGGGATGTGACCCCTCTCCTCCGTTCCCCCCAGGTGGAGGCCGTCGTCTCCCGGGTGGCGGCCGTCCCGGGGGTGCGGAGGGCCCTGGTGGAGCGGCAGAGGGCGTGGGCCCAGGGGGGGGACATCGTCGTGGCAGGGCGGGACATCGGGACGGTGGTGCTGCCCGACGCCCCCGTGAAGGTGTTCCTCCTCGCCTCGGTGGAGACGCGGGCCCGCCGCCGGTGGCTGGAGCTCCTGGCCACCTCCCCCTCCCCCCCCTCCCTGGAGGAGGTGCGCCGGGCCCTGGAGGAGCGGGACCGCCTGGACTCCACCCGCCCCATCTCCCCCCTCCAACCCGCCCCCGACGCCGTGGTCATCGACACCGACCCGTATACTATAGACGAGGTGGCGGAGCGGATCCTCGCCCTAGCGGCCGAGCGGTGGAGGTAGGGGGTGGCGGACCTGGCCTACCGTCTGTCCAACAGGGCCTTCCGGCAGGTGCTCACCTGGTTCGCCGACTGGCAGGTGGAGGGGTGGGAGAACGTGCCCCCCTTCGGCCCCCTCATCGTGGTGGCCAACCACCTGAGCAACCTGGACCCCCCCTTGCTGGCGGTGTCCATCCCCCGACGCCTTCACTTCGTCGCCAAGCGTACCCTCTTCCGTTGGGGGGTAGGGGCTTTCCTGCGGGCCTATGGCGCCTACCCTGTAGACAGGGATGGCGGCGATGCCCCGGCCCTCCTGTGGGGGCTGGACCTGCTCCGACGGGATGGGGCCCTTGTGGTCTTCCCCGAGGGGCGCCGCAACCCCAGGGGGGGGATGCGGCGGGGCCAGCCGGGGCTGGCCCTCCTGGCCCTCCGGTCCCGGGCCCCCCTGTTGCCGGTGGGAGTGACGGGGACGGAGCATCTGGGGCCCCTCTGGCGGCTGGCCTTCCCCACCGGGCGCATCCGGGTGCGGATCGGCGAGCCTTTTACCCTGCCCCTCCTGGAGGGGAAGGTGTCCCGGGAGCAGCTCCAGGCCCTCACCGACATGGCCATGGCACGGGTCGCCGCCCTCCTGCCCCCCTCCTACCAGGGGTTCTACGCCCACCCCGCCCCTGGCGTGAGGGGGGCCGCGCCGCTATCCTAAGCGGGAGACCGCGCCGCAGGGGGTAGACATATGGCCCAGCAGGGGGCCCGCCGGTTTGGCATCTACCTCAACGTGAAGGACGGGAAGGTGGTCCGTATCACCTCCCCCTACTGGTGGCCTGAGCCGCCCGACTGGGTGCTGGTGACGGAGGAGGTCAACGCCCCCCTGACCACCATCCGCCGGCTGGTGGCGGAGAAGGGCCTCTTCCCCGACCCCCAGAAGGTCACCTGGGGCCAGATCCCCCTCCGGGACTAGGGGCATCTACCCCCCCAGCCCCAGGAGGCGGGCCGGGTTGTACTTCACCAGCTGCTCCACCGCCTCCACGGTGAGCCCCGCCTGGAGGAGCCAGGCGATCCCCATCCGCAGCCCTTCCGGGGCGATGGGGTGGAAGGCCTGGCCGAAATCGGTGCTCAGGATGCAGTGCTCTTCCCCTACGGCGTGGATCTGGCGGGCGATCTCCTGGGGAGGGATGCGGAGGGTGGTGGGCATCATGGCGTGGACACAGTGCTCGATGAAGGCCCCCATCTGGGCCAGGCGCTTCTGGTCCTCCAGGGTGAGCCCCGTGCGGGGGGTCATGGAGGAGGCGTGGGTGATGACGACCCTGGTGATGCCCATCTCCCGCGCCCGCCCGACCAGGGCATACGTTTCGGCGACGCCCAGGTGGCCGGTGGCCAGCACCATGCCGTACGCACGGACCACCTCCAACACCTGCTCCACCTGGGGGAGGAGGCGTCCCTCCCCGTCCAGCACGGTTATCCCCCCGGGTTGGCCCTCCGGCTCCCGCCACGCCCGGGCGGAGAAGGTGGGGAACCAGACCACCTTGGCCCCCATGCGGGCCGACGCCTCCACGGCGGCGGGGTTGAGGCCCCCGACCTCCTCGTTGAGGGCCAGGCCGCCGTAGAGCTCCAGCCCCGGGACCACCTGGGCGACGGTGTAGGCCAGGGGGGTGGTGGGGTACTCGTGGCTCTTCAGGACCAGCCCCCGCATCCCCTGGGCCTTGGCGGCCTGGGCCACCTCGATGGCGTCGGAGCGGCGCTCCACCCGGGGGTCGGGGGCGAAGTGGACGTGGATGTCTATGGCCCCCTGCAACAGGCGGCGGATCACGCTCATGGGCGTCTCCCCTCCTTTGGTGGCTACCTTAGGCCCCGCAAGGGGCGTTGTCAAGGCGGGCGGAGGGTGTTTGATAAGGATGGGGGCGGGGGATAACCCCGTAGGGGCAACCCTCGTGGTTGCCCAACATTGGGGCAGGCACGGGGGCCTGCCCCTACTTTCCTCAAACACCCTCCCAGACTGTAACATAGGCGGTTGGTCTCGCTTCCGGTAGGAGGCCGTCCCTAATTCCTGGATGGAAGCAGCTCAAACCCCCGGTGATGCGACAGTGAAAGGGAGTCCGCGTCAGCGGTCCCACCGGTTTCTGCTCGAGGGCCTTGGTGGGGAGACGAAAAATTGCCAACCGTACATGTTACAGTCCCCTCAGCCCACTCCTTGACACCCCTTTTCCTTCCTTCCAAACTGTAAGGTGTTATGACCAGGATGCCGCGGGCGGGATACTTGCGGTGGAAGGGCCTCTGGCTGGTGGCCGGGGTGGTGTTGGGGGTCCTCCTCCTGGCGTGCCGTCCCGCCGCCGTCCCCTCCCCGACCCCTACCCCTGTCCCCTCTGCCCCCATACCCCCAGCCCCCGCCCAGCCCACCCCAACACCCCCCACGCTGGCCACCCCCACCCCTATCCCCACCCCCACGCCCCTCCCCCCAACGGCCCAAATCGACTACGGGGGCGTTTTCACTTTCCCTATACCGGAGCAGCCCCCCTCCTTCGACATGTACTGGGAGGGGACCCTCAGCGTTGTCCAGCCCGCCTCGTTGGTCCACAACAGCCTCCTGGTGGTGGACCACTTCCTCAACCCCGGCGCCCTGCAGCCCGAGGTGGCCTCCCGCTGGGAGGTCTCTGACGACGGGAAGACCTACACCTTCACCCTGCACCGCGGGGTGACTTTCCACGACGGCACGCCCCTGACGTGTGCCGACGCCCAGGCCTCCCTGGCGGCCATGGCCGACACCGCCATCTCCACCCTGCAGGCGTACCTGAGGATCGAAGAGGTCACGTGCCGGGACGAGGCCACCCTGGTGGTGCGCCTGAAGGAGCCCAACGCCCTCTTCCTCCCCGCCCTTGGCGGGAGCCGCACCGCTATCTACCGGAAGGCCATCGCCGACGCCCTCCGCGCCGAGGGCAGGCCCCGCTCCCCCCTGGCCAAGGACCCCGAGAAAATCCTGGTGGGGGCGGGCCCCTTCCTGTTCGAACGCTGGACGAGCGGCGTAGACGGCTGGTTTAAGAGGAACCCCGCCTATTGGAAGCGCGATGCCCTGGGCAACCGCCTCCCTTACCTGGAGCGGGTGCATGTGGTCATCGTGCCCGACCCCTCCGCCGCCTTCGCCGCCTTCCGCACCCGCCGTCTGACGGTCACCAGCATCGCCCGCACCCTGGAGCCCAGCGAGATAGAGGTCCTGCGGGGCCGCTACCCCGATGCCGTGGTGGAGACGGCGCCCCGGGGGGCGTGGTTCACCCTCACCTTCCACACCCAGAAGAGCCCCCTGAACGACAAACGGGTGCGCCAGGCCCTCGCCTACGCCCTGGACCGGCGTGCCCACATGCAGAGGGTGACCGAGGGGTGGGGGGTGCTTGGTGGGTACATCGGCCCCCACCTGAGGCCCTATGCCCTGCCCGAGGAGGAGCTCCTCCAACACCCCCTCTTCAGCGCTGACAGGGAATCCCGCCTGGCCAGGGCCCGTCACCTCCTGCGCGAGGCGGGGTACCCCGGGGGCCTCTCCCTGACCATGCCCTCCCGGGCCGGCGTCCCGGTCAGCCGCTCCCACGTGGCCATCCAGGCGGACCTGGAGCAGGTGGGGGTCGCCGTGACCATCCGCACCCTGGACACCGCCGCCTACTTCGATGTGGTCCAGCGGGGGGACTTCGTCATCGCCTCCTCCATCGCCGCCGTGACGGTGGTGGACGACCCCAGCGCCTACACCTTCGTCTACCTCTGCTCCCAGCCCCCCTCCGTCAACCTCACCCGCTACTGCAACCCGGAGTTCGACCGCCTCTGGGAACAGCAGAACAGGGAGCTGGACCCGGCCAAGAGGGCGCTGCTCACCCGCCAGATGGAGCGTATCCTCCTGGAGGACGTCCCCGACGTGCGCACCTACTACCTGATGAGCGCCATGGCCTACTGGAACCGGGTGCAGGGGTGGCGCCTCACCACCGGCGACCAGGTCTACAACTTCCGCCGTCTGGAGACCCTCTGGTGCAAGGGGGGAAGGTGTCAGTAACCCCTCCCCCCAAGGGGAGAGGTGCAGGCGTACATCCTCCAACGCCTTCTCCTTGCCGTCCCCACCTTCCTGGGCGCGGTCCTCCTGGTCTTTGTCCTCCTGCGCCTGCTGCCGGGGGACGTGGTGTCGGTGTTGGTGTTCGGGGGCGAAGGCCCCAGCCCCGCCACCCAGGAGCAGATACACCGCCTCCGGGAGGAGTTGGGCCTGACCCGCCCTCTCCACGTCCAGTTCTGGGACTGGCTGACCCGGGCGGTGCGGTTTGACTTCGGGGCCTCCCTGTGGACAGGGCAGCCCATTACCCGTGAGCTCCTCCTCCGTTACCCCGTCACCCTGAGCCTCCTCCTGGTCAGCGTGACGGTATCGGTGGCCATCGCTTTGCCCGCGGGGGTCGTCATGGCCCTGAGGCAGGACACGTGGGTAGACTACGCCCTGCGCCTCCTCACCCTGGCGGGCCTCTCGGTGCCGAACTTCTTCATGGCCATCCTGCTGCTCCTGGCTTTAGCCCTGCTCCTGGACTGGAGCCCCCCTTTGGAGTACCGTCCCCTCTGGGAGGACCCGTGGCTGAACATCCAGCGCCTCCTCCTCCCTGCGGTGGTCGCCGGCTACCGCCTCTCGGCGGTGGGGGCCCGCATGGTCCGCGCCTCCCTGCTGGAGGTGCTGGGGGAAGACTACATCCGCACCGCCCGGGCGAAGGGGTTGGGGGAGGCGCTGGTGGTCTCCCGCCACGCCTTGAAGAACGCCCTCCTCCCCGTAGTGACCCTTATCGGGTTTGAGGTGATCTCCCTTATAGGGGGCGTCGTGGTGGTGGAGACGGTCTTCACCATCCCCGGCGTAGGCCGCTTCCTGGTGGACGCCGTCTTCCACCGGGACTACCCCTCGGTCCAGGCGGTGGTCTTTGTTCTCGCCCTCGTCGTGCTGGTGGTGAACCTGGTGGTGGACCTGCTCTACGCGTGGCTGGACCCCCGCATCCGCTATAGGTAGGAGACGTCTATGGACGAGAAGGAGGTAGCGGGACGGCTTCCCTTCCCCCATCGGCGGTGGCCTTCGGCCCTCCTGGGTTATGTGGTGCGGAAACCCCTGGGGGCTGCAGGGGGAGGAGTGCTCCTCCTCCTCACCCTGATGGCCATTGCCCCCGGCCTCTTCGGGGCGGGGGACCCCAATGCCCAGGATGCCGCCCGGACCTACCAGCCCCCATCCCGGGACCACTGGTTCGGCACCGACAATTTCGGACGGGACCTGTACAGCCGGGTCGTCTACGGGGCGCGCATCTCCATGTACGTCGGGCTTCTGACCACCCTGATCGTCGCGGTGGTGGGGCTGGCCCTGGGGGTGGTCAGCGCCTTCTACGGGGGATGGGTGGACCACCTCGTCCAGAGGGTGATGGACGTCCTCTTCACCCTTCCACCCCTCGTCCTCGCCATGGCGGTCGTCTACGTCCTGGGGCCGTCCATGAACAACCTGGTCATCGCCCTCTCCCTCCCCCGGATTCCGAGGGCGGTGCGGGTGGTGCGCTCGGTGGCCCTAGCGGTCCGGCAGAGCCAGTACATGGAGGCGGCGCGGGCCGTGGGGGCCGGCCCCCTGCGCCAGATGCTCCACCACATGGCCCCCAACTGCCTCTCCCCCCTCATCGTCTATGTCACCGCGGGGCTGGGGTTCGTTATCCTGACAGAGGCCTCCCTGAGCTTCCTGGGGCTGGGCCTGCCGCCCCCTGCCCCCTCGTGGGGGCGCATGCTCTCCATGGAAGCGCTGCGCACCTTCGAGGTCCGCCCCTGGCTGGCCATCTTCCCCGGTCTGGCCATCAGCGCCGCCGTGTTGGGGGCGAACCTCCTGGGGGATGCCCTGCGGGACCTGCTAGACCCGCGCTGGCGGGGGAGGGAATAGGGGGGAATGGGCGGTGGAGGACTCGAACCCCCGACCTCCTGTTTGTAAGACAGGCGCTCTCACCGCTGAGCTAACCGCCCCTGACCTCAGGGTATCCGGAGCACCGGGGTGATGCCAAGGCCGACAGTGGTCAACAGCGTCGTCGCCGGCGGCGAAAAGGGAACGGGGTGTTGCAAGGGGTGGCGCGCTTGGCGGGAGTTGAACCCACGACCTCAGGCTCCGCAGGCCTGCGCTCTATCCAGGCTGAGCTACAAGCGCGCGTGGTGCCGAAGGAGGGATTTGAACCCACACGGGCTTCCGCCCACTGCGCCCTGAACGCAGCGCGTCTGCCGTTCCGCCACTTCGGCACCGTGGTGGGCGGCACTGGATTTGAACCAATGACCTCCTGCGTGTGAAGCAGGCGCTCTCACCGCTGAGCTAGCCGCCCCCTGACCGTGGCTAGGGCAGGATTCGAACCTGCGACCTAACGCTTATGAAGCGCCCGCTCTGCCGCTGAGCTACCTAGCCACGTCCCCTCACGTCCTAACAGCAACTACAAAGGCGCCGTCGCCGACCCACCACAAACCTCCTCACGTCCTACTGTAACCACCACCCCCGGCCCCTGTCAACCCGCCCCGGGGGTGTTTGAGGAGAGGCAGGCCTCGTGCCTGCCCAACAGGCCCCCGTGCCCTCCCCAATGTTGGGCAACCACGGGGGGTTGCCCCTACGGGGTTATCTCCACCTCCCTTTGTCAAACACCCCCACCCGCCCCGGGGCTAATGGCCCCCGCAGGCGCAGTGGCCGCCGCACAGACACCCCCCGGTGGAGACGTTGGGGTTCCTGATGACAAACCCAGCCTGGGGAAAGGCCTCCACATAGTCAATCTCCGCCCCCTCCACCAGGAAGGCGCTCTCCCTATCCACCACGATCCGCAGCCCATCGTGCTCCAGGGTGATGTCCTCTTCCCCCGGACGCGGCTCCAGGGTGAGCATGTACTGTACCCCGTGCCCCGAGGGGACCACCACAATACGCACAGCGGCGTCTTCCGCCCCTTCCTCCTTCAGCACCTCCTTCAGCTTGGCGATGGCTTCCGGTGTCAGGGCGACCATATCCCTCCTTTCCCGGGCCTCCCCCTCCCCAGGCAGGCTCAGTATAGCAGACCTCCACCATGGACGACCACCGCCTTTTTCCCGGCGTCCACTTCATGCACAGCCCGTAGCCCGCCGATGCGCAGGCTGAACAGCCCCTCCAGTTCGCCCCGGAGCCTCTTTCCCCTCAGGGGATCGGCTCTCATACGCCAGAGAGACAAACTCCCCCTTCCTGCCCTCAGCCCAGGCTTTCCGGGACCTCCTCACTTGCTGCGCCAGCTCCTCGTTGCCCAGGATTTCAGCCGTCGCCTCCCCCTCCTCCCTTTCTCGCAAGTAGGCGGCAAAGTCGGCCAAGGCCTTGATCCTTTCCTCGGAGAGCGACTTCACCGCTTCCAGTAACTTGCTCTTGTAACCACCAGCCTTAGCCATGATGCGTCACCCCCTTCTTACCCTGCCCCCACGCACCCGAAACTCCATCAAGGAGATGCCACTGTGGGCTCCATCCGATCGCTTGCCATGAGCGCCTCCGCCCCCTCCACCAGGAAGGCGCTCTCCCTGTCCACCACGATCCGCAGTCCATCGTGCTCCAGGGTGATATCCTCTTCCCCCGGACGCGGCTCCAGGGTGAGCATGTACTGTACCCCGTGCCCCGCGGGGACCACCACGATGCGCACGGCGGCAGCGTCTTCCACCCCTTCCTCCTTCAGCGCCTCCTTCAGCTCGGCGATGGCTTCCGGTGTCAGTCAAGGGCGCCGTCACCCCTGCCCCTCAGATTACAATAAAAGGGGCGGGGTGTTACCCCCTCTACCGGGCCGCCGGAGAGCCCGGCGCCGCCTCCGGACACCCCAGGGGAGGGAAGGCACAGTGCCATCGGACCAGGTTATGGTGGAGGTCCAGAACCTCACCAAGTACTATGGGTCCCTCCTGGCCATCGAGGGGGTGTCCTTTACGGTGCGCAAGGGGGACATCCTGGGCTTCCTGGGCCCCAACGGCTCCGGGAAGACCACCACCATGCGTATCGCCACAGGGTATATCCCCCCTACCAGCGGGACGGTGCGCATCGCAGGGTACGACATCCAGACCCAATCCCTGGAGGCCCGCCGGCGTATCGGCTATATGCCCGAGACCGTCCCCCTGTACACGGACATGACGGTGGAGGACTACCTGGAGTTCATGGGGACCATACGGGGCATGCCCCGCCAGCGCCTGCGTCGGCGCATCGATGAGGTCATAGACATCGTGAAGATCCACGAGTACCGCAGCACCCATATCGGTAAGCTCTCCAAGGGGTACCGTCAGCGGACCGGCCTGGCCCAGGCCATCCTCCACGAGCCGGAGGTGTTGATCCTGGACGAGCCCACCATCGGCATCGACCCCATCCAGGTGGTGGAGACCCGTCAACTCATCAAGGAGCTGGGGCGGGAGCACACCATCGTCCTGAGCACCCACATCCTCCCCGAGGTGAGCATGGTGTGCAACCGGGTGGTGATCATCCACGAGGGGAAGGTGGTGGCCGAGGACACCCCTGCCAACCTGGCGGAGCGTCTGAAGGGCACGGAGCGCATCGAGGTGGAGGTGCGGGGGCCCCCCAAGGAGGTGATGACCCTCCTGCGGGGCTTCAAGGGGGTCATGGACGTCCGCCGGATTGGGGAGGGGGAGCCGGCCACCTACGTGGTGGAGTCCCGGCGGGGGGCTGACCTGCGGGAGCAGATCGCCCAGGCCATCGTCGCCAAGGGGTGGGGGCTCCTCAAGCTGAACCCCGTCGCCATCTCCCTGGAGGAGATCTTCCTGCGCCTCACCCTCCAGGAAGAGGGGGTGTGAGCGGTGCGCAACACCCTGGCCATCTTCTGGAAGGAGACCAAGTCCTACTTCGGCTCCCCCATGGCCTATGTGGTGGGGGCCGTCTTCCTCGCCCTCACCGGCTACTTTTTCGTCTCCTCCATCAGCCGACCCTTCGCCGAGGCCAGCATCCGGGGGTGGCTCCTGCCCGCCACCTTCTTCCTCATCTTCTGGGCCCCTGCCCTCACCATGCGCCTCTTCGCCGAGGAGCAGAAGCTGGGCACCCTGGAGCTCCTCCTCACCGCCCCCGTCCAGGACTGGGAGGTGGTGTTGGGGAAGTTCCTGGCCAGCCTGGTGACCTTCCTCGGGACCCTCTCCTTCACCCTCTACTATGTCCTCCTCCTCTTCTGGTTCGGGGACCCCGACATAGGACCCCTCCTCTCCGGATACCTGGGGCTGATCCTCTATGGGAGTGCGTGTCTGGCCATCGGCCTCTTCGCCTCCTCCCTGACCAGCAACCAGATCGTGGCGGCCATTGTGGGGTCGGGGGTCCTCCTCCTGATGGCCCTGGCGGACCAGGCGGCCGGGATTGTGGGAGGGGTTGCCTCCCAGGTCCTGGAGCAGATCAGCCTGACGGCCCACTTTGAGGACTTCGCCCGGGGGGTTATTGACACCCACCACGTGGTGTACTACCTCCTGGTCACCGCCTTCGTCCTCTTCCTGACGGAGCGCAACCTGGACTCCCGCCGGTGGAGGTGAGATGGCCCGTGTGACGGAGCGTCCCCAAGCGGCTGTGGGCAGGGGTCCCGGCCCCTTCCGGCGCCTCGTGGAGTGGCTTGCCGGTATCGCCTCCCTGCTGGGGGCGATGGGGGGCGCCCTCCTGGTGGGAGGGGGTGCCCTCTACGTGTGGGTCCCCGACCTCCGCCCCTTCGCCCTGGGGGTCGTTCTGGGGGGGATGACCTTCCTCCTCCTGGGGGCTGCGGCCGCCTTCCCCACCGTGAGGAGCGCCGTCACGGGGCGCAGGGGCCGGCTGACCCTCAACGCCCTGGTGCTCTTCGCCCTGCTGACCACCACCCTCGCCCTCCTGGGGTTCATCAGCTTCCGCAACGCCCAGCGGCTGGACACCACCGCCACCCGTCAGTTCACCCTGGCCCCCCAGACCCTTAAGGTGCTGAAGGAGCTGCCGGAGCCGGTGCACGCCGTGGCCTTTTTCGTCCCCACCCGGGCCGACCAGGCCCGGGACCGGCAGCGGGCCGACGACCTCCTCTTCGAGTTCGCCCGCCGCTCCGACAAGAAGTTCACCTACCAGTTTGTGGACCCTGAGGCGGAGCCCTCCAAGGCCAGGCAGTTAGGGGTGAGCCAGTACCCGGCGGTGGTCTTTGAGGCGCGGGAGAGCAAGCGCCGCTATACCCTCCAGGTGCCCCCCGTGACGGAGCAGGACTTCACCAGCGCCCTCCTCATCGTGACGGGCACCCAGCAGAAGGTGGTCTATTTCCTGACGGGCCACAACGAGCGGGACATCCTGGACGTCCAGGAGGGGAGCCAGGGCTTTGGCGCTGCGGCGCGCGGCCTCATCAACGACAACTACCGGGTGCAGACCCTGAACCTCGCCCAGGCGGGCAAGGTGCCCGACGACGCCGCCGCCCTGGTGGTCGCCGGCCCCAAGCGGGACCTGCTGGAGGAGGAAAGGGAGGCCCTCCTCCGGTGGCTGGAGAACGGGGGGCGCGCCCTCTTCCTCCTGGACCCCGACACCCCTTCCTCCTTCAAAGACCTGCTCCGCCTGTGGGGCGTGGTGGTGGGGGAAGGGATCGCCGTCGACCCGGGCAGCTCGGTCGTCGGCGACCCCCGCACCCCTGTGGTGCAGCGCCCCCAGTACTTCCCCCATATGGTCACCGCACCCCTGGACGTCACCTTCTACCCCCTGGCGACCCCCGTGGACCTGTTGCCCGAGTACAAGAGGGACCCCCGCAAACGCCCCCCCTGGGTCCGCTATAGCCCCCTCCTGGCCACCTCGGACACCTCCTGGGCCACCACCGATAAGGAGCGCACCGAGTTCCTGGCAGGGAAGGACACGCCCGGCCCCATCCCCCTCGGCCTCGCCGTGGAGGCCTGGGGCACGGTGGACAGGGAGCCCCCATCCCCCTTGCCCCCCCATCCCTCCACGCTCCTGGTGGTCATCGGCGACTCCGACTTCGCCAGCAACAAGTACTACTTCGCCTACACCAACAGCGACCTCTTCCTCAACAGCATCAACTGGCTGACCAAGGACTACGCCCTCATCTCCATCCGCCCCAAACCGATCGTCTTCCGAGAGCTGGTCATGACCCGCCGGGAGTTCAACTTTATCCGCTACTCTTCCTGGTTCCTCCTGCCCTCAGCCATCGCCTTCATGGCCCTTATCGTCTGGTGGCGGAACAGGTAGAGGCCCCATGAACATCCGTATCATCTCCCTCCTCTTTGCCTTCCTGGTCATTGTGGCGGGCTACGTCTACTTCGCCCAGGTGCAACGCCCTCCCAAGAGGGAGCCGGAGCCCCCCTGGTTCTACGCCCTCGATATGGACGACCTCCTGGCCATCACCCTGACCGACCGGGAGGGGCGGGGCCAGAGGTTTGTCCAGCGGGAGGGCGCCTGGTGGCTGGAGAGGCCTGAACCGTTGCCGGTGGACCCCTCCCGTTGGGCGGGGATCACCCTCCTGCTGAGCGGCCCCCAGGCGCGCCGCCTCCTCATGCCCCAGGTGGACGACCCGGCCCGCTATGGCCTCGACGCGCCCTCCTTGACCGTCGAGGTGGAGGCGAGGGGGGGGCGTACCTTTACGGTCCTCCTGGGGGACACCACCCCCGACCGCTCCGCCCACTACGTCCAGCTGAAGGGGTCCCCCGCCCTTTTCCTGGTGGACGCCTCGTGGGGCGAGGTGCTGGGGCGTCTGGTCACCGACCCCCCCTATCCCGAGTGGTACTACCGGATGCCCCCCGAGCGGGTGGTCCGCCTCCTGGTGGAGGAGGGCGGGGAGCGGGTGGTCTTCCGCAAGGTCCGGGGACAGTGGGCCTTCGACGACCCCCAGGACACCCCCATTGACCCCGGCCGCTGGCAGGAGGTGTCCCCCCTGCTGGGCGGCCCCCCTTCCCTCCGCATCCTGCAGCAGGGGGTGCAGGACTTCCACCCCTATGGCCTTGACACCCCCTGGGTGCAGGTGACCATCGAGTACGAACTCCCCGGCCACGCTGAACGCCCCCGCCGTACCATTACCCTGGAGGTGGGCAGCCTTTTGCCGGACGGCTCCGGCTACTACGCCCGCCCGAACCAGACCGACACCCTTCTCTTCGTGGACAGGGGGTGGGTGGAGGTGTTCCGGCGCCTGGTGACCGAGCCGCCCCGGGCCGCCCCAGGCGCCTCCGGGTAAGGGGCCCCCGCGGCAGGGCTCCATGGTGCTATAATGTCCCCACAAGAGACAAGGGAGGTGTGCTGTGGCGGGGATGAAAACGGAACTCATCGCCTATGGGGACGGATATCTCCCCGTCCAGGTGCCGGAAGACGCCAGGGTGCTCCGCCCCAACCCCCCCCTGCCACCCCTGCCCGACGTCCGGCAGGCGGTGCGGGAAGCCCTCTATAACCCCATCGCCCACGAGCCCGTCCACCGGCTGGTGGGCCCCAAGGCGAAGGTCCTCATCTGCTTTGACGACACCTCAGGGGCGACCTGGCAGGTGAAGGCGCCCGATGTCCGCCGGGTGGCCATTGAGGTGCTCCTGGAGGAGATGACCAAGGCGGGGGTGCCCCTGGAGAACGTCACCCTTATGTGCACCCAGGGCCTCCACCGGAAGCTCACCCGCACCGAGATGGAGACGTTCCTCGGGCGGGACCTGGTCCTCCGTTTCCCTTACACCCGCCTGTACTCCCACGACGCGGAGGACAAGGAGAACATCGTTCACCTGGGGTATACCCGCCGGGGCTTTGATGTGGAGATCAACAGGGCTATCGTCGAGGCCGACCAGGTGTTCTACATCTCGGTGCCCGGCACCCCCTTCAATGGGGGCTGGAAGTCCATCGTCATCGGGGCGGGCACCTTCAACACCATCCGCCATACCCATCGGGCATGGCCCACGGCCACCGGCCAGTCGGTCGACGACCCCGAGCGTTCCGCCTTCAAGCGGTTGGTGTGGGAGCAGGGGAGTGTGGTCCAGCAGCATCTGGAGCGGCAGGGGAAGCGCATCTTCACCCTCGAGGTGGTCCACAACAACGCCCGCCCCCGGGAGGTCATCGCCCTCTTCGCCGGCCACCCCACGGAGGTGCACCCCCATACCCTCCAGGCGCTCCAGAGGCAGGAGGTGGTGGAGACCCAGGGGCAGAGCGATGTGCTCCTGTGCGGGGTGCCCAACAGGGACACCTATTCCAAGTTCTCCCTCTTCAACCCCATCCTCCTGGGGAACACCATTGGGGCCTATGTCTACGGCGCTTTCCAGGGCCGGCCCCTGGTCAGGAAAGGGGGGATTGTCATCGTGGCCAACCCCGCCCTGCCCGAGTTCGACGTCCGCTACTTCAAGCCCTACGTGGAGTTTTGGGAGCGCCTCCTCCCCCTGTCCACGGACCCCTATTGGTTGTGGGAGAACTTCGTGGAGGAGTTCGCCCACCGGCCGGAGTACATCTTCGGGTACCGGTATGCCCACGGCTACCACGGCGCCCACCCCTTCTTTATGTGGAACCAGACCCTGGTGGTGCGACGCGATGTACGGGTGTGGGTGGCGGGGTGCAAGGACCCGGCGGTGGTGCGGCGCATGGGGTTTGAGCCCTTCCCCTCGGTCCAGGAGGCCCTGGCCGCCGCCGAGGCGGAGATGGGCAAGGGGTACTCCCTGACGGTCCTGGAGCGCCCCCGGGCCCTGATCCCCCGGGTCAGCTAGCCCCCCTGTGGACCAGGACCTCTTGCTGGAAAAGGGGGGGCATATCCCGAGCCACCAGGCGGATGGCCCACGTAATGGCGCTCCCCCGGGGCAGGGTGCAGGTGGGGGGGGCAGTAGGGGGGACCAGGAGGGCGAAGGGCACCCGCCGCTCCTGGTATGCGCCAAGGGAGAGGGAGGGGAGCAAGGCCCGGGCGGCTACAAAAGCCCCCTCCCCCCGGGGTGACCGCTCCACCTGCACCAGCTCGAGGCGAGGACCGGCCAGGACCAGGGGGTGGGAGGAGGAGAGCACCAGGTCCCCCTGCAGACGGTGACCGGGGGTGAGGATCGGGGGGAGGGGGAGGCATACGGTGATGCCGGGGTGGGTGTGGGGAGGGGAAGGGGCCCTCTCCGGGGGCGTCGCCGCCACCACCGTGAGGGGCACCTGCTCCCACCGGTCAGGGGCGTGGGGGACGTCCAGGGACGCCCGCAGGAGGTAGAGCATCTTTACCCCCTCCCCTGCCACGGAGGGAGGGGAACCGGGGGGGATGGCCACCTCCACACGATAGGAAGCCACACCCGGCCCCAGGGCCCTGTCCAGGGGGGTGGTTTTCCGGGTGTGCACCACCCTCTCCTGGGCCCACCGTCGGAGGCGGAGAGGCCCTGCCCCCCACCCCCCCACCGTCCAGCGGAAGAGCCCCACCACCTCCACCCGCACCGCCCGCGCCTGCACCCGGCGGGGGAGGAACAGGCTGACGGTGCAGGGGATGGGGTTTCCCGGCGCCACAGGGGTCGCCGGGCCTTGCAGGGTCACGGGGGGCATCCGTCTACCGACCACTCCCCCTCCCCTCTTCGGTGAAGACGCTTTGGGGTCCCAGATACCCCTCCAGAAGGAGACGGAGGTCCTCGGAGTAGGCCACGGTGATGGAGGGGATCTCCACCTGGACCACCTTCCCCCCGCTGACCAGGTGCAGGACGACCGGGTCGGGGCCGGGGTGTTCCAGGAGGAGCTTAAGGACCTCCCGCAGGCGGGCCTCGTCGGCCGGGGCGTCGCCCGTCTCCCGGAGACGCAGGGCCACGCGGCGGGGGGGCCGGGGGGAACGGCCGTCCTGCCCGTTGCCGGGGCGGTCCCCCTCGGGAAGATAGGGGGACACCTCGTCGGCAACGATGGACACCTCCTCATCCCCCCGCTGGCGCAGGCGGCCTACCACCCGGAGCAGGTTCCCCTCCCTCCAGAGGCCACGGGTGGCCTCATACCTGGGAGGCCACACCACCACCTCCACCTGGCCGTCCAGGAGGGCCAAGGAGGCGGTCAGGAAGGGGCGCTTCTCCTTGGTAAAGGACTCCCGCACGCCGGCCACCTGGCCGACCAGCACCACCCTCTGCCCAACCTCCTCGGCATCCAGTTGGGAGCGGGAGAGCACCACCTCGCTCCCCGCCAGGGCCCGGAGGAGGGCGGGGAAGGGGTTGTGGGAGAAGGCCACCCCCAGCATCTCCCGCTCCCAGCGGGCATACTCCTGGGGCGAGGCGGGGGTAGAGGGCAAAACGATACCCGCCGTCCCTTCCTGCCCGACGAGGTCGAAGATGGTCATCTGCCCCGCCTTGCGACGGCTGGTCTCCTGATGGGACAGGGCGAGGATCCGGTCGATCCCCCCCAACAGAGACCCCCGCTCCCCAAGGGAGTCCAGGGCCCCCGCCTTGATCAGGGCCTCCAGGGTGCGCCGGTTCATCCCCCGCAGGTCACACCGCCGGCAGAAGTCCTCCAGGGACCGAAAAGGCCCCCCCTCCCGGCGCGCCCGCACTATGGGCTCCACGGCGCCCTCCCCCACGTTCTTGATGGCCGCCAGGCCCACACGGATCCCCGCGCGCCCATCGGGAAGGGTCTCGATGGTGAAATAGACGTCGCTGAAGCTGACATCGGGGGGGAGCACGGGGATCCCCATGCGCTGGCACTCGTGGATGGCCGCCGCCGCCTTCTCCAGGTTGCCCAGGCGGGTGTTCAGGACAGCGGTCATGAACTCCTCCGGGTAGTTGGCCTTGAAATAGGCCGTCCAGTAAGCCACCAGGGCATAGGAGACGGCGTGGGCCTTGTTGAAGGCGTAGCCGGCGAAGGGCTCGATGAGGCGGAAGACGGCCTCCGCCTCCTCCCGGGAGTACCCTTTCTGCAACGCCCCCGCCAGGAAACGCTGCTTCTCCTGCTCCATGATCTCGGGGATCTTCTTGCCCATGGCCTTGCGCACCACATCGGCCTGGCCCAGGGTATACCCGGCGAACTGGCGGACGATGAAGAGGACCTGCTCCTGGTAGACGATGACACCGTAGGTCTCCTTCAGGATCTCCTCCAGATGGGGGTGGGGGTACTGGACGGGCTCCAGCCCATGCTTGGCCCGGATGTAGGTGGGGATGTGTTCCATAGGACCGGGGCGGTAGAGGGCGATAAGGGCGGCCACCTCCTGGAGGGAGGTGGGCTTCATCTCCCGGAGGCACCGGCGCATCCCGGGGCTCTCCAGCTGAAAGAGGTCCGTGGCCTCGCCGCTGGCCAGCAGGGCGTAGGTCTTCTGGTCGTCCAGGGGGATGGCGTGCAGGTCCACCGCAACGCCCCGCCGCTGGCGCACCAGGTCCCGGGCCCTCTGGAGGATGGTGAGGTTGGCCAGGCCCAGGAAGTCCATCTTCAGCAGGCCGAGGCGGGCGATAGGCTCCATACTGAACTGGGTCATGGGGAGGCTCTGCCCTTCCCCACGCACAGGGCGCTGCAGGGGGACGTATTCCGTCAGGGGCTCCCCCGCTATCACCACCCCGGCGGCGTGGGTGCTCACGTGGTGCACCATCCCCTCGAAGTGTTTGGCGGTGTCCAGCAGGTCCCGGACCACCCTGTCCTGCTCATAAAGGGCCTGCAGCTCCGGTTGGGAGTGGAGGGCCTCCTCCAGGGAACGGGCCTTGGGGGGGATCAGACGGGCAACCCGGTCCACGTCGGCATAGGGGAGGCCCTTCACCCGCCCCACATCCCGGACAGCCGCCTTGGGTCCCATGGTGCCGAAGGTGATGATCTGGGCCACCTGCTCCCGACCGTAGCGATGGAGGACGTACTCCAGCACCTCCTCCCGCCGGTCGTCCTGGAAGTCCATGTCGATGTCGGGCATCTCCTTCCGCTCTTCGTTGAGGAAGCGCTCAAAGACGAGGCCGTACTCCAGGGGGTCGATCTCGGTGACGCCCAGGCCGTAGAGGACAAGGCTTGCCGCGGCGGAGCCCCGCACCCCGAAGAGGATCCCCCTCTCCCGGGCGAAGCGGGTGATGTCCCAGACCACCAGGAAATAGTCGGCGAAGCGGGTCTTGCGGATGACCTCCACCTCGTAGGCCAGGCGCTCCCGATAGGCGGGGGGGATATGGGGTTTGCGCCTCCGGAGCCCCTCCCAAGCGAGGGCCTCCAGATAGGTCTGGGCGTCCTGGCCCTCAGGGGTGGGGAAGCGGGGCAGGTGCAGGCCGCCCAGGCCCAGGTGGGGCACCTGGCAGGCCTCGGCGATGCGCAGGGTGTTCTCCACCGCCTCGGGGGCATAGGGGAAGAGGGCCGCCATCTCCTGGGGGTCCTTCAGGTAAAAGGAGCCCCCCTCCATCCGCAGGCGCTTGGGGTCGTTGAGGGTCGTCCCCGTGTGGATGCAGATGAGGATCTCCTGGAGGGGCGCCTCCTCCGGCCGCGTGTAGTGGGTATCGTTGGTCGCCACCAGGGGGATCCCCATCTCCCGGGACAGGCGGAGGAGGAGGGGGTTGAGCCTTTGCAGTTCGGGGACCCCGGGGTGCTCCTGGAGCTCCAGGTAGTAGTCCTCCCCGAACACCTCCTTATACCAGCGGGCCACCTCCCGGCCCGCCTCCAGGCCCCCTTCCAGGAGGGCCTGGGCCAGCTCCCCGTTCACACACCCCGACAGGCAGATGAGCCCCTCCCGGTGCTGGGCCAGGAGCTCCCTGTCGACCCGGGGCTTGTAGTGAAACCCCTCCAGGTGGGCCTTGGTCACCACCCTGATCAGGTTCTTATAGCCCCGGGTGTCCTTGGCCAGGAGGGTCAGGTGGTAGGGGGTCTTCTCCTCAGGCCCGCGGCTGTGGCGGGAGACCCTGGCGACATAGATCTCACACCCCAGGATGGGCTTGATGCCGGCCGCCTGACACTCCAGGAAGAACTCCACCGCCCCATACAAGTTGCCGTGGTCCGTCAGGGCCAGGGCGGGCATGCCCAGCTCCCTGGCCCGCCCCACCAGGTCCCGGATGCGGGAGAAGCCGTCCAGCAGGCTGTACTCGGTATGGGTATGCAGGTGGACGAACATGGGTAGGCGCGGCCTTTCCTTCGTCACCTATTATAGGTAGGGGGAGGGGGATGGCCTATGGCCTCGGGTGACCGGAAGAGGGCTGTTGGGCAGGGGGGGCTCACCCCTCTGCAGGCCCTCTTGGGACTGGAGGGGGAGCCCTTTCAAGGCGGGAAGATACGGGTGGAGACAGGGCCCTCCAACCGGGTGGGGGCCCTTGCCTTCCGCCTGTGGTGGGTTGCGCCCACGGGGGCGACAGCCCATCCCCCCCTTGTGGAGGGCCTCCACCACCGGGGGCGCTACCCCGCCGCCCACTGGGTGGAGGTCACGGCCCTCCCCCCGGCGGTGGAGGGAGGGGGGTACCGCCTCCCCCTGGAGGGTGCGGCCCTGGTGGACCTGCTGCGCCTCCTGGGAGGCCTTCTCCCCCCCGGGGGGCACATCATGGTGGAGTACGAGTCCCCCCGCTGGATGACCACCCGTCAGGCCCTGGAGCGGGGGGATCCCCCCTCCCAGACCCCCCTGGGGGCGGCGCTGCTGGCAGCGGGGTTCCGGGGTGGCTTTCGGGACTGGTACTTCGCCGAGGGGGGGCGGGAAGGTCCCCGCAAGGTGCAGGCCTTCCGATGACACCACGTCCCCCGCTGGAACCACACCAGCGTCTCCGTGCGCAACCAGCGGGAGACGGGGATATCCGCAGCGCAGGAGATCGGCTTCGCCCTCTATATCGGCGCCGCCACCCTGAAGGCGGCGGTGAGCCGCGGCGTGGCCGTGGACATGGTGGCCCCCCGCATCACCTTCTTCCTCAACTCCTTCGACGATTTCCTGGAGGAGATAGCCAAATTCCGGGCGGCCCGCCGCATGGGGGCGCGGTTGCTGCGGGAGCGCTTCGGCGCCGGGGACCCCCGCTCCTGGGCCTTCCGCTTCCACGTCCAGACCTCCGGTGTCAGCCTCACCGCCCAGCAGCCCCTGGTGAACATCATCCGGGCCACCCTCCACGCCCTGGCGGCAGTGCTCGGGGGCGCCTAGTCCCTCTCCGTTAACGCCTTCGACGAGGCCCTCGCCATCCCCAGCCGCCTGGACCAGACCCTCTCCCTCCGCACCCAGCAGGTCATCGCCTACGAGTCGGGGGTGACGGCGGTGGCCGACCCCCTGGGCGGCTCCTGGTGCATCGAGCACCTGACGGATGAGGTGGAGAAGCGGGCCTGGCAGGTCTACGAGGAGCTGGAGCGTCTGGGTCCGGAGCGGGCGTGGCGGGAGATGTCGGCCCAGGGGCACGAGGCCGCCTACCAACGCCAGCTGGCCATCGAGAGGGGGGAGAGGGTGGTGGTGGGGGTCAACCGCTTCATGACCCCGCCGGAGGAGGACGACCCGGTCCTGGAGCTCCTGGCCAGGGATACCCGTCGCGACCCCCCCTTCGACCCTGCGTGGCGGGAGAAGCAGATAAAGCGGCTGATGCAGGTGAAGCAGGGGAGGGACGAGGCCCAGGCCCAGGCCGCCCGCCGGCGCCTCCAGGAGGCCTACCGGGAGCGGGCCAACATCCTGCCCCCCACCATCGAGGCGGTGAAGGCCTACCTCTCCATCGGCGAGATCTGCGGGGCCCTGGCCGAGGTGGAGGGGTGGGAGGCGCTGCGCAAGAGGGGCGGCTTCCTCCTCCGCCTCTATGGGTAAGGGGGAGGGTATGGACCATCCGCTCCGGGTCCTCCTGGTCAGCGACACCCCCGGCCACACCGCCGGCTACCATGTGGTAGCCCGGGGCCTTCGGGACGCCGGGCTGGAGGTGATCGCCGGCGGTTATATGGAGCCCCCTGCGGCGGCCGAGGCGGCGGTGCAGGAGGACGTGGACTGCATAGGCTACCGGATTATGGACAGAGACCCCCTCGCCCTCGTCTCCTCCCTGATGGAGCACCTGGGGCGGCTGGGGGCGCGGGACATCCCGGTGGTGGTGGGGGGCATCATCCCCCGCCCCCTCCACGCCGCGCTGTACCGCCTTGGGGTGGTGGGCATCTTCCCCCCCGGCTCCCGGCTGGCGGACATCGTGGAGTGCATCCGGGGCCACCGCCGCCCCCGTCCGGTGGGGGGGACCAGCCCCGTCGGGTAAGGCTTTCCCCCGCCCCCAAAGGCCAGGGCCTTCACCCCACCCGCGACACCGTCCGCACCTGGGAGGTCACCGGGATGGGGTTGGCAAGGGCGAAGATGGCCGGGCAGCGGGCCATGGCCTCCTGCCGGGCGGCCTCCACCTCCTCCGCGGGGGCATCGGTCTCGGCCTCGATGGTAAAGGTGACGTTCTGGACGATCGGCGCATCGGAGACGCCGAAGGCACGCCCCAAGTCCAGGTGGCACTGGCCTGTGGCCCGGAGGCTGCGGAGGTGGATGCCCCGGGCCGAGGCGGCGGTGACGAAGGTGGCGGTAAAGCAGGAGAGGAGGCCCAGGATGCACAGGTGGAGGGGGCCTGGTCGGGAGCCCTTGCCCCCCATAAAGGTGGGGGAGTCCACCTCCACCTTCACCTCGCCGTTCTCATATTTGGCGGAGACGGTCATCTGGGGGCCCGAGGGGTCGGTATGCCACTGCAGGTCGGCGCGGTTGATGCGGCGGCCGCGGGAGGGGTCGGCGGCGATGGCCTGGGCCTCCCGGGCAATGGCATCCAGGTTAATGTTGTTGACGATGGCCATACTTCCACCTCCCCCACTAGTATATGGTAGAATCTCCCCAGAAGAGCAGGAGGTTGGTATGCGCCGGCTTGCCCTTGCTACTACCGCCCTGGGTCTGCTCCTGCTTCTCGCGGCGTGTGCGCCCCGGGCCGCCCAGCCCCCTCAGCCCACCCCGACCCCGCCTGCCGCCCCGACGGCGGGCGACCCCAAAAAAGGAGAGCGCATATTCGCCGACACCTGCGCCGCCTGCCACGGCAAAAACGCCGAGGGCGTCGCCGGCCTGGGGGTTGCCCTTAGGGACAACGCCTTCGTTAAGGGGAAGACCGACGCCGAGCTGCTGGAGTTCCTGAAGGTGGGGCGGCCGGCAGACCACCCGGAGAACAGGACGCGCGTCGCCATGCCGCCCAGGGGTGGCAACCCTGCCCTTACGGACCGGGACCTCCTCGACGTCATCGCCTTCCTCCGCACCCTGCAGAAGTAGGGGTCTCCCCTTCTGTCAGCGGGACGCCGGCGAGGAGGGCTGTTACCTTCACCACCAGGGTGGCATAGGAGCCCGGGGGTAGGGAGAAGGAGACCTGGACCTTCCACCGCCCGGGGGAGAGGTCGTCGGGCTGGGGTATACCTACGGTGACGTCACGGGGGAAGAGGAGGAGGGGGCGTTCCCCACGCGCCAGGAAGGCGTGGGTCAGGCGACGGGCCTTGAGGGCGTGAGGGGTCAGGCCCTCTGCCGCCAGCACCTCCTCCCCACAGCGCTGGGCTGTTTGGTCTGGGAAGGTCATCTTGTGGTGGGGGAGGGGCAGGCGGAGGAGGGACAGCCGCTCCCGCACCTGGGGCGGGAGGGCCCGGTACAGGGGGAGGGGCCTCTCTGCCACCACCAGCCGCTGCTCCACCAGGAAGGGGCCCGCAAGGGCCTCCAGCCACCGCCCCGCTATGGCGTTCCACAGCCACGCCTGGTAGGCGGACAGGGCGAGGGAGAGGAGGCCCGGGGCGATGCGGTCCACCGCCCCCGCGAGGTCGGTGGGGTGGTCCTTCAGATAGGTGAGGACGCTCCGGAGGGGCCCCCGGGGCGCCCGGGGGAGGAGGACAGACCACCGGCCCCAATGTCTTCGGACAAGGGCCTTGAAGGCCGTCAGGGCAGGGCTCTCCCCGGGGAAGGGGGTCGCCAGGAAGAGGCGGAGGGCTTTGGGGGCGTCCCCCAACAGGAGGGCCTTGCCCAGGAACCCCTCCCCCGGGGCGAGGGAGCCGAAGCGCTGGCGGTCAAAGTAATTGGGCAGGCCCTCCTCGCCCCTCTCCCGGAGCCCCTGGCGCAGGCGGCTCGCCTCCTCCTCGCCCATATCCCGTAGGGTTATCAGGAAGGCGTTCCCCACCAGGTCGTGGGGCGAGAGGGGGCGCGAGGCCTCCCCCACCCGTGTCGCCTCCCACCCCTTCCCCGTAAGATAGGCCGGCCCTTTCCCCCGTACGGAGGCGAATTGGACGGCGATGGCCTGCCGGTCCTTCTGGGCCGGGAAGACCACATCCCGTTGCCGGAGGTCCAGGCGCTGGGCTATGGCCCGCTGCACCGCCAGGGTCGTAACCCCCACTTTGCGGACCCGGTAGAGGGTAAACCCCTCCCCACTCGGGAGGGCGATGTGTTCCTCGACCTGGAAATCCTCGGGGATCGCCTTAAGACGCACGGGTGTCACCCTATTCCCCAAAGAGGGGGGTCAACCCGAGGGAGCACAAGAAGGCGATGGTCAGGTCCTTCAGGAGTTTGCCGGCGAACACCACGGGGTAGAAGAGGTAGAGGGGGTAACCCAGGCTCCCCGCGAGGATACCCACCAGGTCGAAGAGGGGGTTGGGGATGGAGGAGGCGAGGAAGAGGACCAACCCCCCCCGGTAGCGCATCCACGCGTAGAGGCGGGGGGAGTACCTATGCTTCTCCAGCAGGAAGCGGCCGCTGACCCCGGCCAGATAGCCTGTGGTCTCGCCCAGGGCCTCGCCGAGGGCCGCCAGGGCGGCCACCACCCCGATGTTCAGCCCCAGAACCCCCGCCCCCGCGCATACCGAGGCCAGACCGGGGATGGGCACAAAGATGGAGCTGCTCCCCGCCAGGCTGAGCAGGAAGATGCCCGGATAGGTGACAGCGCGGACGGCCCACAGGACATCGCGGAAGGCGATGGCAAGGCCGATGACCGCTCCTACTATCCCTAGGGCCCCCAGCCCCCGGAGAAGCCCCCTGAGCCCTATCCCCCCAAGGCGGGTGAGAGTACCCCTGGGGATCGGCTTCACCATGGGGGACAAACCCCGTCGCCCATCCTACCGGACGTGGTGAAGGGGGGTCAAGAGTGGGACAGGGCTACGGGCATGCCTGGGCGGGGGGGAGGCCCGTCTCGGCCATGGCCCGCACGCAGAAGACGATGGCCCACCGCTCATCGTCCGACAGGACCTTTCCCAGCCCCGGCATCAGCCCCCGTCCGTTGGTAATGATATGGTAGAGCTGCCCGGGGGTGCGCCCCCTCACCCTGTCGCTGGCCATGGCCGGCGGACGGATAGTGGTGGCCGCCTCTATGCGGTCAGCCACCAACCCCTGCCCATCCCCCCGGACGCCGTGACAGGGGGCGCAGTTGATGGCGAAGAGCTCCCCTCCCCACCGCCGGGTCTGGGGGGTATCGATGATGGTGACCCGCAGGAGGTCGGCCTGTTCAAAGGCGACGGTCACAGGGGAGGGCTTCTGCCCCCGCCGGGGCACCGCCTCCTCAGGGGGCGAGAGGCGCGGCGGCTCGCCCGGACGGTCGGAGGGGCTGTAGTGCATGTCGTAGAAGATGTCCAGGGGGTAGGTACCGGTGCGGGCACACCCCGCGGCCAGAAGGAGCGCCGCCAGCACCCCCACCAGGACGACCCCTACCCGTCCCCCTTTGGGGAAGGAGCGGGCCACGGACACCCTCCTCTCCCTCATCCCCTTTTAATCTCCACCGCCCCGTGCTCCCGGAGGATGCGCTCGACGGGGCCGAGGAGCCCCTCTTCCCCCCGCACCAGGATACCGACCCACCCCTCCAGGGTAATGCGCTTGTCGTAGAGGCCCAGGAGGGGGCGGGGGAGGCGGGATTCGAAAAGCACCCCCAGCACCGTGAAGAGGATAGCCCCCAGCATCGTGCCCTCGTAGGTGATGATGGCCATAGGGGGTATGGAGAGGACCGGCTTGCCCCCCGTCACCAGGGGGTAGGCCAACTGCGTCCCCGCCGTCAGGAGGATCGCCACGGAGAAGCCGCAGAGGGCCCCCACAAGGGGGAAGACGTAGAGGCGGTGGGGGGGTGTGTGCTCCCCAAAGGCCCCCTCGGGGTACGGGGAGCCCGTGAGCACCTCAAACTCCACCCCCGCCTCCCGGAGGGCCGCCCCCGCAGAGGCCGCCGCCTCAGCGCTGGTGAACAGTCCCAGGACACCACGCTCGGCCATCGCTCCCCCTCCTTACTGTTCCCGCACAATAGCGGGCACGGTGCGCCGGCCCACCCGGATCTCCGCCTTCAACACCTGCCCCTCCTTCGCCTCGTTGACGGGCACCAGCGGGAAGACCTTGGCAAAGACCAATATCCCAAGGGCGACCAGGGCGAAGGAGGCGGTGACCATGAGGATCTCGATGGGGCTGGGGCGGTAGACCGACCACTCAAAGGTGAAGATCTGCTTGCGGGCAAGGCCGGGCACAATGATCAGGAAGCGCTCCAGCCACATCCCAACGTTCACCAGAACCGACGTCCAGAACATGAGGGCCACGTTGCGCCGCACCTTCCGGAAAAGCCACAGGGGGACGGGGATGAAGTAGGCGGTGAGGAGGAAGAGGATCATGAGCAGGTTATAGGGCCACTCGAACACTTGCGCCTGCCGCAGGGCCACCTCCTGGGGCTCCCGCAGGTACAGTCCGAACAGGAACTCCAGGGCAAAGAAGAAGAACCAGGCGGTGGCCACCACGATGAGCAGGCGTCCGATGGCGTCAAAGTGCTCGCTGCGAATGTAGTCCTCCCACCGGAACAGCCAGCGCATCAAGGCCATCAGGGTCACCACCGCCGCCACCCCCGAGTGGACCGCCCCAATGACGAAGTAGGGGGCAAAGACGGTGGCGTGCCATCCCTCTACCGAGACCGCCATGCCGAAGTCCCAGGACACGATAGAGTGCACCGAGACGAAGACGGGGAGGATAAGGGCGGAGAGGAGGATGCCGGCGAGGGCCTGGAGCCGCCACTGGCGGGGGGTGCCCCGCCAGCCCAGGGCCAGGAGGGAGTAGATCCGATGGGGGATCCCTGTGGTCCTGTCCCGCAGGGCGGCCAGGTCGGGGAGGAGGGTCACAAAGACGAAGAGGGCCGACCCCGTCAAGTAGGTGAAGATGGCGCTGGGGTCCCACACCAGGGGGGAACGCACGTTGGGCCAGATACCTCGGGAGAAGTCATAGGGGAAGACCCAGTACAGGGTGCGCCACGGACGCCCGGAGTGGAGGAGGGGGAAGAGGGCGGCGGTGGCCAGGGAGAAGACGGTGAGCACCTCCGCCGCCCGCACCATGGGGCGCCGCCATTCGGCTTGCGTGAGGCGGAGAATGGCCGACAGCATCACCCCCGCGTGGCTGATCCCCACCCAGAAGACAAAGGTCACGATAAGGTGCCCCCACATGATGGGGCGGTTCAGGCCGGCCACCCCGGGGCCCTTGTTCATCCACCACGCCGCCGCCCCGGCCCCGGCGGACACCACCAGCCCCAACGCCAGAACCGCCACCCAGAACCACAGGGGGGTATACAGGACGGGCCAGAGGAGGTCCCGGTTGATCTGGCGGTCGGACAGGTCCCTCCGTTCCTGCATGGCTCCCCTCTTACTCGGGCTTCCCCAGGACCACCGCCCTGGTCTTCAGGAAGGGCCGCACCACCCGCAGGTACGTGAGCTCCTTCATCTCCCACGCCGACATGGGCAGGAAGAAACGCAAGGCCAGGACGTACAGGAGGAGCGCCCCCCCTATCCCCCCGACCAGGAGGAGGCCGTCGGCGACCCCGAGGGGCACCGGGGGGGGCACAGCCTCAAAGGTGTGCCCCCTGGGGTCCGGCACCGACCAGGTGGCCACGTGGAGCCGTATGCGGTCCAGGAGGGCGCCGACGAGGATGGAGAAGGAGACCAGGGTCGGCCCCAGGACGCTCCGTCGGACAGGGCCTATGAGGAAGGCGAAGAGAGGGATGAGCCAGTTCAGGAAGAGGGAGGCGATAAAGAGGGGCCGGTAGGGGCCAAAGTACAGGAGCACCTGGAGGTTCTGGCCCGTGGGGGTGCGCCCGTACCAGAAGGTGAGGAAGGCGGACCAGTGGAAGTAGGCCCAGAGGAGGGAGAGGGCCAGGAGCAGTTTGGCCGCCCCCCAGAACTGGTCCACGTGGATATACCGCCTGTACCCCCCCACCGTCCGCAGGAAGAAGGCGGTGACCACCACCGCCGCCAACCCGGCCTGCAGCCCCGAGAGGGCATAGTAGGCGGGGAAGATGGAATCCTTCCAGCCGGGGACAAAGGAGAGGACCAGGTCGCTGGCGAAGGGGATGCACCCCCCCACATAGGCGATGAAGTAGAGCCCCCCCGCCACCCCCAGGGCTGCCCTGTGCACCTGCCACTGCCGGAGCGTCCCCCGCCACCCCAAGGACAGGAGGGCCGTCAGCCCCCCGCGCCCCCGGTCCCGCAAGGCCGCCAGGTCGGGGATGGCCGCGATCCAGAGGAGGGCAAGGCCCCCCAGCGCCACCATCACCAGGGTCAGGAGGTCATAGGCCACCGGGGCCCCCGGGGGCCACCCCTGCCGCACCCCACCCACTATCCAGATGGTGTTGCGCCCCTCCGCCGGCGGGATCACCCCCATCAGGGGGATGAAGAGGAGCAGGGTCAATACCCCGACCACAGCGTAGACCTCGGCGATGCGCGCCAGGGGCCGCCGCCAGTGGGCCTTCGCCATCCGGGTGGCCACCGAGACGATGGGGGCTCCCCCTGCCACCGTGTAGAGAAAGCCCAGGAGGGCCGCATAGTACCCCCACCGGGTATGGTCACCCCCCTGGCCCACCCGCAGCGCCAGGCCGACCACCCCCAGGAGGAAGAGGGCCCCCAGGGCCAGGACAAGCCACCGCCACCGGGGCCACGGCGCCTCCGCCCGCCCCACGATGTCCTCCGCCACCTCCCGGGGGGAGGTGGGGTACTCCTCCACCGGATGGTCCCTAGTGGTGGTCGTGCTTCTTGGGAGCGGGTGCATAGGGGTCCACCTTCGCCAGGTAGATCACATTGGGGCCCGTGCCCAGTTCCTTCAAGACCGTGTAGGCCCGCTTGTCTTTCGCCAGCCGGGAGACCCGACTGTTGGGGTCCAGGATGTCGCCGAAGGACAGGGCATCGGTGGGACACGCCTGGACACAGGCGGGTACCACATCCCCGTCCTGGAGGGAACGCCCCTCCTGCGCCGCCTCCCGCTGGGCCCGACGGATGCGCTGGATGCAGAAGGTGCACTTCTCCATAATCCCCCGCCAGCGCACCGTCACATCGGGGTTTAACTGGTTCTCCAGCGTAGACGGCCACACTGGCTGCCAGAAGTTGAAGAAACGGGCGTGGTAGGGGCAGTTGTTGGCACAGTAGCGGGTGCCGACGCAGCGGTTGTACACCTGGACGTTGAGCCCCTCCACGTTATGGTAGGTGGCGTACACGGGGCACACCGGTTCGCAGGGGGCGTTATCACACTGCTGACAGAGGAGGGGGATGTAGCGGGCGCGGACCTCCTCCCCGTGCTTCTCCCAGTAGCGCTCGATGCGGATCCACTCTATCACCCGGTATTGCAGGTAGATGGCCTCCGTGTTCAGGGGGATGTTGTTCTCGGCCTGGCAGGCTACGACGCACGCCTGGCACCCGGTACACCGGTCCAGGTCCACCACCATGGTCCACTTGTGGCGGCGGCGGGCGGGCTGGGGATCAGGAGGGGTAGCGGGCTGGGAAGGGACACGGGCCTCGGACATCCCTAGGCCTCCTTGACCACGGGGATGATGGGGCGCTCCTCCAGCTGCAGCGGGAGCACCACGCCCTCAAACTTGGGGACCCGCTGGCGCTGCCCGAGACGGCGGAGGCGCACCCGGGTGGCCGCCCAGGCGAGGGCGCCCGTCTCGGTATCGGTGAGGGGCGCCAGGATGGAGAAGACGTTGCTCCCCCGTCTGTGGGCCCAGCGCCCCATACCCACATGCCCGAACCCTACGGGCACCGCCACCACCCCCTGGGGGATGGCGGGGTGGAGGTAGGCGAGGGCGCGGATGCTCCCCCGGGGCGATATCACCTCCACCCAGTCCCCCTCCCGGATGCCCAAAGGCTCGGCCTGGGCCGGGTGGATCTCCACCCACGTCTGCCAGGCCACCGTGGTGGTGCCGTCGGGGAGCCCCTGCAGCCAGGGCAAGGGGGCTCCCCGTCCGTCGTAGATCCCCAAGGGGGTAAAGGGGATGAGGTGGAAGGGGAACTCCCCCTCCTCCCCGGCGAAGCGGGGGGCGGGGGGTGTGGCGGGGGCCGGCTCCGGACGCAGTGTCCCCTGACCCCGCTCCTGGGTGTCCCACCACCCGCCCCGCTGCAACACCCCTGTGAAGAAGGCCGCCTCGTCCCCGGCGCGCACCGAGCCGCGCCCCAGGGCGAAGAGGCGCCGGGCGCCGTCCCGGACGGCCTCCTGCATGTTGGCCCAGGGCAGGGTGAGGCCCGCAGCCCTCCCCGCCTCCAGCAGGACGTCCCCGAAGGACATCCCCTGCCGGAAGGGGCGCACCACCGGCTGCTGGAAGGTCAGGGTGGCGAAGCCCGGCCCCGGCTCCGGCGCATCGGTCCCCCACGCCTCCAGGGGGTCCGCCTCCGGGAGCAGCAGGTCACACCCCTGGGCAGTATCGTCGGCGATGGGGCCGATGAAGACCCGGAAGGGGACGCCTGGGAGGGCCTCCGCCGCCTCGGCGGGGAGGCCGTAGGAGAGGTTGGCCCCCCGCACGATGAGGAGCCCCACCCGCCCGGCCCGCATCTCCTCCAGCGCCTGGCGCCACCGGGCGAAGGGGGCGGCGGGGATAGAGGGGAGGCCCAGGGGCGGTGGGGGGTTGAAGCGGACCCCCCCGTCACGCCCCACGCTGTCCACCAGGGCGTTCAGGGAGAGGACGGCCATGGCCGTGAAGAGGCCGTTGGTGTGGGCAAGGGCTGACCCCCCCACCATGGCCACAGAGGGGCGCCGGGCGCCGAAGAGGGTGGCCGCCTCCCGGATGCGCTGCGGGGGGACACCCACCCGGGCCGCGACCACCTCCGGCTGGTAGGCCGCCAGGGCCGCCAGGCCCCGCCCTGCCGTCAGCCGGTCGGCGGCATCCCGGGAGGCCATCCCCTGCTCTATCAGAACGTACGCCACCGCCAGGGCCAGGACCCCCTCGGCGCCGGGGCGCACGGGGAGCCACAGGTCGGCGTTGGCGGCGGTCAGGGAGAAGCGGGGGTCGGCGTGGATGAACATGCCCCTTTCCCCCGGCCGCCCCTGACGGAAGACCCCATACGCCCATGACCACCGCACCGGGGAGCCCCACGTCTCCAGCCACCCCGCCCCAAAGGAGAAGACCGTCCGGGCGTTGGCGATGTCGTAGTCAGGGAGGACGTCCTGACCGGAGAGGCGCTTGACGGCCGCGCGCAGGACCGTGTCCTCCAGGGGCTCATAGGCCATAAGGGTGCCGCCGGCGCTCTGGACGAAGGCCTGGGCGACGGCGGCGACGTGGCCCCGGAGGGGGTTGGTGGCCAGAAAGACACGCCCCCGGTTTTGCCGTATCTGGGAGGCCAGTTCGGCCACCGCCGCCTCCCAGTCCACGGGCTGGCCGCGCAGGAGGGGGGTGGCGAGGCGGTCGGGGTGGTAGAGGGCCTGGACCGCCGCCTGGCCCCGGGCGCAGGTCTTGCCCCTGTTGAGGGGGTGGTCGGGGTTCCCCTCCACCTTCTTGGCCCTCCCTTCCATAACCCGCACCAGGATGCCACACCCCGCCCCGCACTGCTGGCAGAGGGTGGCGTACCAGTTGTCCCGCCCCGTGACCAGGTCCTCGGGGAGGGCCACGGGGCTCTCCACCCGCAGCTCCCGCTCGGGGATACGACACCCCTGAAAGGCGATGGCCCCCAGGAGGCCCACCCCCGCCAGCTTCAACAGGTCACGGCGTGTGATCTCCATGGCACCCCGCTACTAGTCTAATAGTGGCAGGTGGCGCAGTCGGTGGGGGCGCCGTGCTGGCGATGGCACCCCACGCAGTCACCCATCTTCAGGGAGCGGTGGACCTGCCGCACCTCCCGCATCGTCTCCACTGCCCCGTGGCAGTCGGCGCAGGTGAACCCCGCCCGGATGTGGGCCTCGTGCACAAAGCGCGCGTGGTCGGGCAACCGGAAGACCCGCACCCACTGCACAGGCCGCTCCTTACCGAAGGCCTCGATCACCTTCCGGATCTCCGCCTGCTGGGCCTCGGTGGTCCCCACGATCAGGCGGTGGCAGAACATGCACTCCTGGAGGGAGGGGATGCCGGCGGCCTCCTCCACCGCTGCCCCCCGGTGGCAGAAGAGGCAGGGGATTTGGGCATCCCCGGCGTGGGTCTTATGGGAGAAGGCGATGGGCTGGGCGGGGGCCTGGCGGAAGAGGCGCTCCACACTCCACGAGTAGTGGGCCACCACCCGGGGCGCCACCAGCACCAGAAAGGCGAGGCCCAGGAGGGATGCCCCCATCCCCCCTCCCAGGAGGAAGACGATCCGGATCCGTTTCCCCAGGCCCATAGCGCCCCCTACCAGAGGAACCGGGGATAAATAGCCCGCACCACCTCCCCCGCCTCGATGACCCGGGCGAAGACAAAGGCGATTCCCATCACCGCGGCCAGGGCGACCAGGAGGAAGAGCCCCCGCACCCGCAGGGTATCAGGGGGGAGGTGGCGGGTGGCCACCAGGGAGGGGATAACGGCAAAGGACAGCAGGAGGAGGAGGGCCAGCCCTGCGGCGAAGAAGGGGAGAAGCCACAGGGTGTGGAGCAAGGTCTTCACCTGTGCCCACTGCTGGGCCGTCAGGGCGATGGGGTCCATAGAGGCTCCTTGCCTCCCCTTCCCCCGCCCATCCCCAAATCACTGGTGAAGGATATCGCAAACCCGCTTCCCCTGTCAAGGGGTGCCGCGGGTGTTTGAGAAGAGGGGCAGGGGATAACCCCGTAGGGGCAACCCCCCGTGGTTGCCCTCCATCGGGGCAGGCACGGGGCCTGCTGGGTAGGCACAGGGGCCTGCCCCTCCTTTCCTCAAACACCCTCCCTCCGGCCTTCCCCGGCGGCCCTTACCGCTTGGAGAGCACCCTCGTCACCGTCTCCAGGAGGTGGCTGATGCGGAAGGGCTTCTCGATATAGGCGTTGGCGCCCAATTGAAAGGCCTTGCGCTTGTGGGAGTCCTGGATAAGGGCCGAGAGGACGATGATCTTGCTGTGCTGCGTGGCGGGGTCCTGGCGGAGGGCCTGGCACACCTCCCACCCGGACATCCCGGGCAACACAAGGTCGGTGATCACCACATCGGGGCGCTCCTTGCGGGCCATCTCCACCCCCTGGATGCCGTCGGCGGCGAAGGAGACCCGCCACCGGGGGTCCGCGAAGACGGCCGCCAGGAGCTCCCGCAAGGGCTTCTCGTCTTCAATGACGAGGACCCGGATAGGACCCCTTCCCCCTTCCATGCGTCTGTCGCCGGCGGAGTGACGTCCCCGCCGTCCCCCTTACCTCCACCCTGCCCCCACGGAAGGGGATGGCGCTAGAGGGGTCTCCCCTATGTCCTCCGGGGGGCAACCCCGCATCTAAGCCAGCACCGTCTCGAACCAGGAGCCGTGGGGGGTTTTGGTCACCTCGATGCGGGCGGGGAACTGCTCCTTCAGGTCGTCCAGGTGCGTTACCACCACAATGAGGTCGAAGTCGGAGCGCACCGCCTGGATGGCCTCCACCAGACGCATGCGCCCCTCGGCGTCTTGACTGCCGAAGCCCTCGTCAATGAAGAGGGTGCGGATGGGACGGCCTCTCCTCTGGGCCAGCAGCCTCCCCAGGGCCAGGCGCAGGGCGAAGTCGACCCGGAAACGCTCCCCGCCGCTGAACAGCTCATAGGGGCGTTCCCCGAGGCCGTCGTCGATGTGCACGTCCAGGGCGTCAGCGTAGCCTCCCCCCTTCTGCTGGCGGACAGTCTCGATCCGCAGGGCCATCCGCCCGTTGGTCAGGCGGCGCAGGACCTCGCTGGCCATCTCCGAGAGGTCCTGGATGACCGACTCGATGATGCGGGTGGGGATGCCCTGGGGGCGGAAGGCCTGCTCCAGGAGACGATAGGCGTCCCTGTCCCGCTCCAGGGCGCGGGCTTCCCCCCGGAGGGCCTGGAGGCGGCGCTCCTTCTCCTCCACCTCCTGCAAGGCCCGCCGGAGGCCCCCTATCTCCTGCTGGAGCCGGTCCCATTCCCGACCCCGTTCGGCCAAGAGGGCTTCCTTCTCCCGGAGGGCCTGCTGCAGGGCCGGGAGCGACCGGACCGCCTGCTGGAGGCGCTCCGCCTCCTCCCGGGCCTGGCGCGCCTCCTGCAGGCACCGTTCGGCGTCGCGGCTCAGCGCCTGCCACTCCCGCTCCAGGCGGGGGAGGTCCTGGCGGGCCCTTTCCAGGAGCTCGTACTGGACCACAAAGGGCTGCGCCCCCTTCACCGCCTGCCGGAGGGCCTGATGGGCCTGGGGGTCGTAGCCCAGCCCCTGGAGGGCGCGCCGGGCCTGGTCCAGGGCTTCCCTTTCCCGCAGGGCGAAGGCCTCCCGGGCCAGGGTCTCCCCGACCTCCCGGACCCTTTCGGCCCATTCCCCGGCCTGCCGGGCGGCCCGGCGGGCCTCCTCCAGGGCCTGGGCGGTACGGGCTTTCTGGGCGATCAGGGCCCTCCTCTCCTGCTCCACCTCCCGGCTTCTGGCCTCCACCTCGCGGGCCATCCCCTGGGCCCGCTGCCGGGCCTGCTGGGCTGCGGCCACGGCGGCGTCGTGCTCCCGGCGGAGGGTTGTAACCTGGTCGGCCATCTCCCCCTCCAGGTGGGCTTTCCCCTCCGGCCCTAAGGGGGTGTTGCACAGGGGGCAGACCGGCTCCGGCTGGGCCTGGAGCATCTCCAGGCGCTGGCGCAGGGCCTCGATCTCCCGGCGGAGCCCCCGGGCGCGGGCTTCGTGGGCGGAGGCCTCTTCCCGGAGGGCATCCACCTCCCTCTGGCGGGTCTGGAGGGCGCTTTCCCGGGCGGCCAGGGCCGTCTCCTGCTCTTCCAGGCGGCGCAGGGCCTCCTCCAGGGAGGGGGCCTCCTCCGCCCGGCGCCGGGCCTCCTCCAGCCGCCCCTGGGCGTGGCGCAGCTCCTGTTCCAGGCGGGCCTTCTCCTGGGCGATAGCCTTCTCCGCCTCGGCGATAGCCCTGGCGAGGCGCTCCTGTTCCTCCCGGGCCCCCTCCATAGCCTCCAGGCGCCGGGAAGCCTCCTCATACCTTTCCCGGCCCTTCCGGATCTCCTCCGCCCGCGCCAGGAGGTCCTGAGCCTCCTGGATACGGGGGTACAGGCTCTGGGCCCGGTGGCGGAGGGCCTCGGCCTGTCTTTCCCTCTCGGCGGCCTGGGCGAGGAGGGCCTCCCGTTGGCGCTGGAGGGTATGGAGGCGCTCCTCCTCCTGCTTTAAGGCCTCCACCTCCCGGCGGAGGTCTTCCAGAAGGGGGGTCAGGTGGGCCAGGTGGGCCTGGGCCCGCTCCACCTCCTCCTCCAGCCGGGGGCGGCGGGCGACCTCCTGCATAAGGAAGGCGATCTCCCCCCCCAGGCGGGCCAGGTCCCTCTCCCGGAGATCCGCCTCCCTTTTAGCCGCCTCGCAGGCCCTCTGGTACACGTGGAGGCCGAGGATGTCGGCCAACAAGAGGCGGCGGTTCTGGGGGGTGGCCCGGCTGAAGCGGTCCGCCTCCCCCTGCAGCAGGTAGGCGGTGTGGACGAAGGTCTCGTAGTCCATGCCCAGCAGGGCGTTGATCTTCCCCTGGGTCTCCTGGAGGGAGTCGCCGCTGATATCGCGCCACCGGTCCGGGGGGTCGGCCACCTGGAGGGCGAGGCGGTGCTGGGTGGGGCGGCGGGGGGAGGGGCGCTGGTAGAGACGGCGCACCCGGTAGATGGCCCCGTCCAGGGCGAACTCCATCTCCACCTCCATCTCCCGTTGCCCCTGGTGGACGAGGCTGTCTATATCCTGGCGCTTGCGGCCCCGGGCGCACCCCCACAGGACCCAGGTGATGGCATCCAGGAGGGCGCTCTTGCCGTGCCCGTTGTCCCCCGAGAGGCAGACCACCTGTACCCCCCGCAGGTCCAAAGGGGGCGGCTCCCGGTAGGAGAGGAAGTTCCGCAGGGAGAGGCGCAGGGGGCGCACGGGGGGCTCTCCTTCCTCGATTGTACCAGGGGGCAGGCCCCCCTCATGCGCTACACTGTCCTTGGCAGAAGGAGGACGGCGTGCGCCTCTCCCGGGAGCAGGTGCTCCACGTGGCCACCCTCTGCCGCATAGGCCTGACGGAGGAGGAGGTAGAGCGCTTCCGGTCCCAGCTCTCCCACGTGCTGGAGCAGTTTGAGGTGCTGAAGGAGGTGGACACCACGGACGTCCCCCCCACCAGCCACTCGGTGCCCCTCCACACCGTCCTGCGTCCCGATGACCCCTCCCCCCCTTTCCCTCGGGAGGAGGTCCTGCGCAACGCCCCCCGGCGGGAGGGGGCCTTCTTCCGGGTGCCCCTGGTGCTGGAGGAGGGGTAGATGCCCCCCCTCTATGACCTGACCGTCCACGAAGCCCACGCCCTCCTGCGGCGCCGGGAGGTCTCGTCGGTGGAGCTGACCCGGGCGGTGCTGGAGCGGGTCCGGCAGGTGGAGCCCCTCCTCAACGCCTATATCACCGTGACCGCCGACCTGGCCCTCCGGCAGGCCCAGGAGGCCGACGAGCGCATCGCCCGGGGGGAGATGACCCCCCTCACCGGCATCCCCATGCAGATCAAAGACGTCATCGTCACCAAGGGGGTGCGCTCCACCGCCGGCTCCCGGATGCTGGAGGACTTCATCCCCATCTACGACGCCACGGTGGTGGAGGGGTTGCGGGCCCAGGGGGCTGTGCTGGTGGGGAAGGGGAACATGGACGAGTTCGCCATGGGCTCCTCCACCGAGAACTCCGCCTACGGCCCCACCCGCAACCCATGGGACCCGGAGAGGGTGCCCGGCGGGTCCAGTGGTGGGTCGGCGGCGGCGGTGGCGGCGGGGGAGTGCCTCTTCGCCCTGGGCTCCGACACCGGGGGCTCGGTGCGCCAGCCGGCCGCCCTGTGCGGGATCACGGGGCTGAAGCCCACCTACGGACTGGTGAGCCGGTACGGCCTGATCGCCTTCGCCTCGTCCCTGGACCAGATCGGCCCCATGACCAGGGACGCGGAGGACTGCGCCCTGGTCCTCAACGCCATCGCCGGCCACGACCCCCGGGACTCCACCTCCCTCCCCATCCGTCCCCCCGACTACACCCGCGCCCTGGTGGCCGACGTGCGGGGGCTGCGCCTCGGCCTGCCCCGGGAGTACTTTGGGGAGGGGATCCAGCCGGAGGTGGAGGCGGCAGTCAGGGAGGCAGCCCGCCTGTTGGAGGGGCTGGGGGCCCACGTAGAGGAGTGCTCCCTGCCCATGACCCGCTATGCCCTGGCCGTGTACTACATCCTCGCCCCCTCCGAATGCTCCGCCAACCTGGCCCGCTACGACGGGGTTAAGTACGGCTACTCCTTCCCGGAGGCCCGGACCATCTGGGAGGCGATGGAGAAGACCCGCCAGTACGGGTTCGGGGCGGAGGTGAAGCGGCGCATTATGTTGGGCACCTATGCCCTCTCGGCGGGGTACTATGACGCCTACTACCTGAAGGCCCAGAAGGTGCGCACCCTTATCCGCCGGGAGTTCGAGGAGGCGTTCCGCCGCTATGACGCCCTCCTGACCCCCACCTCCCCCACGGTGGCCTTCCGCCTGGGGGAGAAGACGGCAGACCCGGTGGCCATGTACAAAAGCGATGTGTGCACCATCCCCGTCAACATTGCCGGCCTGCCCGCCATCGCCATCCCCTGCGGCTTCGCCCAGGGCCTCCCCATCGGCCTGCAGGTGATCGCCCCCCCTCTGGGGGAGGAGGTCCTCCTGCGGATCGCCTATACCTACCAGCAGGCCACCCCCTGGCACCTCCGCCGCCCCCCGCTGTAAATGGACGCGACGTACCTGGTGTACACCGACGGTGCGTGCAAGATGCCCGAGAGGCGCGGGGGGTGGGCGGCCCTCATCCTCCACAACGGCCAGCGCCGCCTCCTCCACGGCCGGGAGGAGGGCGCCACCGCCAACCGCATGGAGTTGCTGGCGGCCATCAAGGCCCTGGAGGCCGTCCCCGAAGGGGCGACGGTCATCCTCCGCAGCGACAGCGACTACCTGATCGGGGATATGCTCTCCCGCCAGGGGGGTGGGCCGCCCCGGCGGCGCAACGTCAACCTGGACCTGTGGCAGCGGCTGGACACCCTTGCCGGCCGGCGGCAGGTCCGCTGGGAACGGGTGGCAGGGCACACGGGCGACCCGCAGAACGAGGAGGTGAACGCCTGGGCCCAGTACGCGGCGGGGGTCCGCCCTGTCCCCCCCACCCTGACCCACCTGGACCCCCAGGGGCGTGTCCGGCAGGTCGACGTGGGCCAGAAGCCCCCCACGGACCGGGAGGCGGTGGCGGAGGTCACGGTGCAGATGCGCCCCGAGACCCTGGCCCTGGTGGAGAAGGGGGGTCTGGAGAAGGGCGACGCCCTGGCGGTCGCCCGCATCGCCGGCATCACGGGGGCCAAGATGACCCCCTACCTGATCCCCCTCTGCCACCCCATCCCCCTCACCGGCGTCCATGTGGACCTCCGGGTGGACAGGGAGGCCAGCGCCATCCACATCACCGCCACGGCCCGGGCGGTGGGGCCCACGGGGGTGGAGATGGAGGCCATGGTGGCGGCGGCGTGCGCCGCCCTGGCCCTCTACGATATGGTCAAGGGGGTGGAGAAGGGGGTGCGCATCACCGACCTGCGCCTCCGAAGGAAGCGGGGAGGCCTGAGCGGGGATGTGGTCCTTCCCTGACGGGGGCCCCAGCCACCTCCCGCGTGTAGAACTCCAGGAAGGCCTCATAGGAGCCGAAGCGGGCCACGGTGCGGATAAAGGCCCCCAGGGTGGGGCTCCGTTGCCGGAGGGTCTCCAGCTGCGCCGCTATGGGGCTCACCGAGGCGGGGCTGGTGGCATAGGTGCCGTGGAAGGCGAAGTAGGCCTGGTTGAGCTTCCGCAACGCATACCCATGGGCCACGAACACCCGCCGGCGCTCCTCCATGTAGCGCTCCGCCTCCTCCACCCTCCCCTCCCCCAAGAGGCGGTCGACCTCTTGCCGGGTAAGGCGCATCTCCCGCGCAAAGTCGAAGGCGCCGGGGGGAAGGGGCGACGGAGAGGCGGGGGAGGGTATCCTCCCCCCGAGGCGGAGGAAGACCCGGTCCCCTATCTCCTGCCCCGCCATGTCGGCGAGGGTCTCGTTCAGGATGGTGGTGTCGGGGTCGCGCCCGTAGTTCCACCCCAAGGGGCGGAAGAAGAGGTAATGGTGGAGGTACTCGTGAGCAATGAGGTGGAGGGTGGCGCGCAGGGGGTACCCCTGGGCCACCATAGCGGGGTAGCTGCCCAACCCCCCCAACCGCTCCACCAGGGCCGCCTTGTTCAGGCGGGCCAGGACCGCGTTTTCCACCCGCTCCATCGCCTCCACCCCCATATCGGGCCGGAGGCGGTAGGAGGCCTCCAGGAGGATCCGCTCCCGGGGGGAAAGGACCAGCAGGTGAGGGGGGCGGGTGAAACGGAAGTCCACCGGCGGCCAGACCAGCCCCAGGGGGAGGGCAAGCCCCTCCTCCCGCAACACGGCGCTCACCTCCGCCTCCAGCGCCTCCTCCACCACGTCCTGGAGGAGCCCCTGGGCGCGGCGGAGGGCGGCCAGACGCCCCCGCAGGGCCGCCATGTCCTTTTCCAGGCCCTGGCTGGGGCGCCCTAAGAGGGCCAGGACCTCCCCCTCCTCCCACGCCCCCATGGGAAGGGGGTGACCCCCCACCCCTTTCAGGGCGGCCAGGCGGAAGAGGAGGCGCTCCACCCGGTTGACCTCCTCCTGGAGGGCAAACCACCGGTGGACCGCCTGGAGGCGCTTCTCCCGGGGCGTCTTCAGCCCCGGGAGGACCTCCCGGGGCAGGGCGAGCCACTTGCGGGGGAAGGCCCGGATTATCCACCCGTCCAGGGAGAAGGCATAGGGAAGGGCGATGCGTTGGGCCGGGGGGAAGTGAAGGGTGTCCCCCTGGGCAACCCCCAGGAGGGCCAGCAGGAGGAGGAGCAGGGCGAGGCTTTTCCTCCCCACCAAGGGGCCTCTGCGCATCCCCATCCCCCTTAGTATGATGTAAAGGCAAGGGGGGGTGGGATGAACTGGCTGGACATCGTGGTCCTCGCCCTGCTGGTGGTGGCCGCCTTCTACGGGTGGCGTACAGGTCTGGTGCGGGCCCTCCTCATGCTGGGGGGTGTGGTGGCCGGCGCCTACCTGGCGGGGCGGTTCAGCCCCCAGGTGCGGGACGCCCTCACCTTTATCGCCGACCCATCGGTGGCCACCCTGGCCGCTTTCCTGGGGATCTTCGGGGCCACCCTCGTGGCCGCGTGGCTGGTGGGGCTTGTGGCGCGGGGGCTGGTGCACGCCTTCCTGCTGGGATGGCTGGACGGCTTGGGGGGGGCGGTCTTTGGCGCCTTTACGGGGGCCGTCTTCCTCACCGCCCTGCTCATCGCCGTGGGGAGTCACCCCCTGGGTCCCCTCCCCAGGGTCCTCCAGGACTCCACCACCACCCGCTGGCTGGCGGACAACATGCCCTTTGTGATGGGGATGATGCCCGAGGAGTTCCGGGACGTGGTCGGGCTCTTCGCCCAGGTGGAGCGGCCGCGGGTGGAGGTGCGCAGCGTTCACCCCCGGGACCTCTCCCCCGAGAAGGCCCACATCGCCGCCACCCTCCGTCTGGACAACCCCAACCCCTTCGGGGGGACCATCCTCCGGGTCCGGTACCAGGTGTGGCATCAGCGGGGGGAGACCCGGGTCCTCCTGGGGGAGGAGGAGAAGAGGGCCCTCCGCCTGAAGGCCTCGGGACCTACCGACGTGGTCCTGGATGTCGTGGTCCGGGAGCGGGGGAAAGCGGAGGCCCTCTTCCTGGAGGCGTCCCAGAGGCGGGCCGTCCCCCTGGTCGTCGAAGGGAGGGTTGCCCTCCGCTTTCCGGGGGAGGACCTGGAGATCCCCTTTCAGGCCAGCGGCCTCTATCCCGTCAAGTAGGGGGAGACCCCTTCCCTGACCCCAGGGCCCCGATAGGGGCGTGGGCTTTCAAGGCGTGAGGGTGTTTGAGGCCGGTAGGGGCAGGCCCCTGTGCCTGCCCCCATGTTGGGCAACCACGGGGGGTTGCCCCTACGGGGCTATCTCCCGCCCCCCTTTGCCGAACACCCTCTCAAGGCGTTGACGGCGGGGTGCTGTCCGGTTTAGCATAGAGGGCGATGGCTTCGGTCTTCGACCTGCACGTGCACACCACCAAGGGCAGTAGCGACAGCAGCCTCTCCCCGGAGGAGATGGTCCGGGAGGCGAAACGGATCGGCCTGACGGGGGTGTGTCTGACGGAGCACAGCGGCTGGCTGGACCGCCACGCCTTTGACCTCTTCGCCCGCCAGCAGGACATCGTCCTCATCCGCGCCCTGGAGGTGGAGACGGAGTACGGGCATGTCCTCGTCTTCGGGCTCGACGGCTACCTGCCCGGCGCCACCCGGCTCCAGGACCTCCAGAGGCTGGTCCGGAAGGTCGGGGGATTTATGGTCGCCGCCCATCCCTTCCGCTACCTCTTCAACACCCCACCCTACAACCGCAACCTCCTCTACAAAGACCCCCGCCTCTACCCCAAGACCCCCCAGGAGGCCAGCCGGCATACGGTGTTCGAGGTGGTGGACGCCATCGAGGTGGTCAACGGGGCGAACAGCGAGGAGGAGAACCGCTTCGCCCTGGAGGTGGCCCGCCTCTTGGGCAAGCCCGGCACCGGCGGCAGCGACGCCCACTCCATCCACGGTCTGGGCAAAGGGGTAACCATTTTCGACGGCCCCATCCGCAACGAGAAGGACTTCCTGGAGGCCCTCCGGGCCGGCGCCTTCCGCCCTGGGGAGGGGTTCCCCGTCGGCACCCCCCGCCCCTTCGCGGTCTAAAAGGGCGGCCCCCCCATCACCCCTCTGTTAGCATAGGTGAGGGGAGACGTCCGTGTTCCCAGACCCTGACGCCCTCCTGGACCGTCCGTGGGCAGCCCTGGACGTGGAGGCCACCGGCCCGGACCCCGCCCACGACGCCATCATTGAGGTGGGGGCGGTGCGCTTCCGGGGGCAGGAGGTCCTCGCCTCCTTATCCTCCCTGGTCCAGCCCTATCGCCCCCTTCCCCCGGAGGTGGAGCGCCTCACGGGCATTACCCCCCAGGACCTGGCCCACGCCCCCCCTTTCGCCCTGGTGGCCGAGCGGCTCCTGGCCTTCATAGGGGACGCCCCCGTTGTGGTGGGGCACAACATCGCCGTCGACCTGGCCTTCCTGGAGCGGGCGGGGCTCCGGCTCCCCGCCCTCCCCGTAGACACCCAGGAGATGGCGGAGGTGCTCATCCCCCGGGGCCGTTACCGCCTGGAGGACCTGGCCGCTTTCTATGGGATCCCTGTGGGACGCCTGCACCGGGCGGGGGAGGATGCCCGGGCGGCCGCCCTCCTCTTCGCCCGGCTGTGGGAGAGGGTGTTGGCCCTGGACCCCTCCCTGGTGGGGGAGTGGCGACGGCTGGCCACCCTGGGGGGGCGTCCCCTGGGACGGCTTCTGGCCGTGGCGGAGGCCCTCCAGGCGCGTCAGGGCCTCCGCCCCCAGCACGGGCCGGGAGGGGTAGAGGAGGGGGAAGGGCTGGCCCGCCGCCTTGCCGTCCCCGCCCCCCCTCCGCCCCGGACCCCTCCCCTCCCCGCCACCGAGGCCACCGTCCGGGCCCTCCTTGGGGAAGGGGGTCTGTGCGCCTCCCTGCTCCCCGGCTGGGAGCGCCGCCCCCAGCAGGAGGAGATGGCGTATACCGTTCTGCGGGCCCTCCGGGAGGGCCGTCCCCTTCTGGTGGAGGCGGGCACCGGCGTGGGGAAGACCCTGGCCTATCTTATCCCGGCCGCCCTGGTGGCCCTGGAGCAGGGGGAGCCCGTGGTGGTCTCCACCGCCACCGTTAGCCTTCAGGAGCAGCTGGTCCAGAAGGACCTCCCCCTGGTCTCCCAGGCCCTGGCGAGGGCCGGCTCCCCTCCCCTCCGATGGGCCCTCCTGAAGGGCCGGTCCCACTACCTGTGCCTGCGCCGCTTCGCCTACTGGCGCAGCAGCCCCTCCCTCTCCCCGGAGATGGCCCACCTCCTGGCCAGGGTCGCCCTCTGGCTGGGGCAGACCGCGACGGGCGACCGGTCGGAACTGGCCCTCTCGTCCCGCTCCCTCCCCTTGTGGAACGACCTGTCGGCGCAGGGGGCCGTCGCCTGTCCCGACGGACGGGGCCCCTGCTTCCTGGAGGCGGCCCGGGAGCGGGCGGATGGGGCCCATATCCTGGTGGTCAACCACGCCCTCCTCCTCCGCTCGGCGGCCCTGGGGGGAAGCCTGCTCCCCCCGTACCGTCTCCTCATCGTGGACGAGGCCCACCACCTGGCGGAGGAGGCCACCCGTCAGTTCAGCGTCAGGGCGGAGCAGGAGGGGGTGGAGCGGCTCTTGCAACGCCTGGGGGGAGCTGGGGGGTTGGGGGAAAGGGCCCGGCTGGCGTCCCGGGTCTTCCCCAGACGCCAGCACGAAGGAGAGGCGGCGGCCCAGGCCCTGGGGCAGGCCGTCGCCGCGGCCCAGGATGCCTGCGCCACCCTCTGGCGGGCGGCCGAGGCTTTTGTCTCCAGGGAGGGGGGTGGGGAGCAGGAGGTGGCCCTTACCCCGGAGCGGCGGCGGGGCCGCCTGTGGAGGGCGGCCGAGGAGGCAGGGGGGAGGGCTCGGGAAACCCTGCGGGAGGTTGCCCGGTGGCTCGAGGCCGTCGCCTTCTCCCTAGAGGGGACAGGGCCCACCGACGGGCAGCCCCTCCTCCAGGGGGTCCGGGCCGAGGCCCTGGCCCGGGCCCAGGAGGTGGGGGAGGTGGTGACCGCCCTGGAGGCCTTCTTCGGCGTCGCCAGCCCCGACACCGTCGCCTGGGTGGAGAGGGGGGAAGAGGGGATGGCCTTTGTCTTAGCCCCCCTGCGGGTGGACACGCTGCTCCGGGAGCGCCTCTTCCGGGGGCTGAAGGGGGGTGTGCTGACCAGCGCCACCCTGGCGGTGGCCGGGGACATGGCGGCGGCGGCCGCCCAGGTGGGCCTCTCCTCGGCGGCCCACCTGGTGGTGGACTCCCCCTTTGACTACCGTCGGCAGGCGGCCGTGGTGGTGCCCCTGGACATGCCCGAACCGGAGGAGGGGGGATATGCCCCCCTCCTCCCCCGTCTGCTGGGGGACCTGGCGGTGGCGGCCGGGGGCCACACCCTCGCCCTGTTCACCTCCCACAGCGCCCTGCGGGGGGCGGCCCAGGCCCTCCACCCCCTGCTGGCCCCCTATGGCATCCGCGTCCTGGCCCAGGGGCTCGACGGTCCCCCCCAGCGGGTGGCGGAGGAGTTCGCCCTGGACCCCCGGGCCATTCTCCTGGCCACCGCCAGCCTCTGGGAGGGGCTCGACCTGCCCCCGGGGGGCCTGCGGGTGCTGGTGCTGACCCGCCTCCCCTTCCCCGTCCCCACCAGCCCCCTCTTTGCGGCCAAAGCCCGGTTGTGCGCCGACCCCTTCCGGGAGCTGGCCCTCCCCCAGGCGGTCCTGCGCTTCCGGCAGGGCTTTGGGCGGCTCATCCGCCGGCGCACCGATAGGGGTGTCGTGGTGGTCCTGGACCGCCGCCTCCTCTCCCGCCCCTACGGCGCTCTTTTCCTCCGCTCCCTCCCCCCCTGCCGGGTGGAGCGCCTCCCGGTGGCGCGCCTCGCCCCGTGGGTGAAGGGATGGCTGGGGCAGTAAGGCGCACCCTGCTCCCCCTGGCGGGGCCCCTGGACCTGGAGGCCACCCTCTTCAGCGGCCAGGACTTCCGGTGGGAGAGGGAGGGGGAGGGTTTCGCCGGCTGGCTGGGGGATGCCCCTGTCCTTTTGCGGCCCCGGGAGGGGTACCTGGAGGCCTTCTCCCCCCTCCCGGAGGGGGAGGCGGTGGCCCGCCTCCGCCGCCTCTTCCGCTGGGATGACCGGGGGGAAGAGGTCCGGGGTGTCCTCGCCTCCGACCCCCTTCTGGCCCGGGCCCTGGCCCGGTGGCCGGGCCTCCGCCTCCTCCATCTGGAGCCGTGGCCGGCCCTGGCCTCCTTTATCTGCTCCGCCCACGCCCACCTCCCCCGCATCACCCGCATGGTCCGGGCCCTCTCCTCGGCCCTGGGGGAGCCGGTGGAGTTCCTGGGGCGGGTGCGGTGGCGCTTCCCCACACCCCACGCCCTGGCCCGCGCGGGGGAGGGGGCGCTGCGCTCCCTGGGCCTGGGGTTCCGGGCGAAGGCCCTGGGGCGGACGGCCCGCCTCCTCGCTCAGGAGGCGGTGTCCTTAGAGGCCCTCGCCCTTTTGCCCACCCCTCTCCTGCGCCGGCGCCTGCTGGCCCTCCCAGGGGTGGGGGAGAAGGTGGCCGACTGCGTCCTCCTCCTGGGGTTTGGGAGGACCGAGGCCTTCCCCATCGACCGCTGGGTCCGCCGCGCCCTGGTAGAAGGGTATGCCCTCCCCCCACCCCATACCTACCGCCGCCTGCAGGGGTGGGCCAGGGAACGGTGGGGGGTATGGGCCGGGTACGCCCAGCTCTACCTCTTCCACGCCTGGCGCACAGGATGCGTGCTATATTGATAAGAGGGGGAGGGGGGTAGGGTGTGTCCTTGCAACGCCTCCGGTGGGTCGGTTTCCTTCTCCCGGCAGCGGCGCTGCTGATTTTGGAGGCCCTACGCCCCCTCCTCCTGCGCCGCCTCTCACCCCCCCTCCTGGAGCACCTCCTCGCCTCAGCGGTGATCGTCGGGGGCGCCTTCCTCTTCTCCTACACCATTTTCCGCATCATAGAGCGGATGGAACGGCGCATTCTGAGGCAAAAAGAGGAGCTGGAGAGGAAGAATGCCCAGCTGGCCGCCCTCCATGAGGCGGGGCTGCACATCACCTCGGAGGTCTCCCTGGAGGCGGTGCTCCAGAAGGTGGTGGACCTGGCGCGCTCGGTGGTGGGGGCCCGCTACGGCGCCCTGGCGGTGCGGGACGCCAGGGGGGAGATAGAGCAGTTCATCACCTCGGGCATCAGCCCGGAGGAGCGGCAACGCATGGGCCCGCCCCCGACGGGGCGGGGGGTTTTGGGCCTCATCGTAGAGATGAACAGGCCCCTGCGCCTGCGCGACCTGACCCAGCACCCCCGATCGGTGGGTTTCCCGCCCCACCACCCGGTGATGCGCTCCTTCCTGGGCGCGCCCATCCTTTACAAGGGCCGCCCCCTGGGTCAACTGTACCTCACCGAGAAAGAGGGCGGGGCCGAGTTCACCGAGGCCGACGAAGAGGTGATCATGCTCTTCGCCAACCAGGCGGCCGTGGCCATAGAGAACGCCCGCCTGTATGAGCGGGTGAAGAGCCTGGCGGTGTTGGAAGACCGGGAGCGTATCGCCCGGGACCTGCACGACAGCACTATCCAGAGCATCTACGCCGTCTGTCTGAACCTGGAGAACACGGCGCATATGCTGGAGGACGCCCCCCCTGAGGTCAGGGAGCGCCTGAACTATGCCGTGGACAAGCTCAACGAGATCATTCGGGATATCCGCGCCTTCATCTTCCACCTGCGCCCCCCCACCCCCCCGGGCGAAGGCCTGGCCCAGGCCCTGGAGAGCCTGGTGACCGAGCTACGGGTCAACGCCCACATGGATGTGGAGGTGCGGGTCCAGGAGGGGATAGACCGCCTGCTCACCCCCGAGCAGACCGCCGCGATCGTGCAGATCGCCAGGGAGGGGCTGATCAACGTTGTCAAGCACGCCCGGGCGCGCACGGTCACGGTCCACGCCGGGGTCGCCAACGGCCTCTTCACGCTGCGCATCGAAGACGACGGCGTCGGGTTTGACCCCCGCGCCCCCCGGGAGGCTGCCCGTCAGGGCCTGCGCAACATGCACGCCCGCGCCCTCTCCCTGCAAGGGGCCCTGGAGGTGGACAGCAGGCCCGGCTGGGGCACCCGTCTCACCCTCCGGGTACCCGTGGGGGTCGCCGCCCGGGTCTAACACGAGGGGGAAAGGGGATGCGCATCCTGATAGTGGACGACCACGAAGTGGTCCGGCAAGGCCTGCGGAGCCTGCTGGAGCGGCAGCAGGGGTTTGAGGTGGTGGGGGAGGCGGGGAGCGTTGCGGAGGCGGTGGAGGCCGCCCTGCGCCTGTCCCCCGATGTGGTGGTGATGGACGTCCGCCTGCCCGACGGGAGCGGTGTGGAGGCATGCCGGGATATCCGCGCCGCCCAGCCCCACATCAGGGTCCTGATGCTCACCTCCTACCCCGACGAAGAGGCGGTGTTCGACTCCATTATGGCGGGGGCCAGCGGGTATGTCCTCAAACAGGTGCGGGCCCGGGAGCTGGTGGAGGCGATCCGCCGGGTGGGGCAGGGGGAGTCCCTCCTCGACCCCACCGTCACCCAGAAGGTGTTGGAGCGCCTGCGCCGAGGGGCGTGGTCCCACCCCTCTCCCCCCACACCACCCCTTACACCCCAGGAGGAAAAGATCCTGGCCCTGATCGCCGAGGGGAAGACCAACAAGGAGATCGCCGCCCAGCTGCTCCTCGCCGAAAAAACGGTGAAGAACTACGTCAGCAGCATCCTGGACAAACTGGGGATGGCCCGCCGGACGGAGGCGGCGGTCTACTACGTGCGCCGCTTCTCCAAAGGAGGGGAAGGGGCCCAGGGGAGGACGTCCCCCTAGGGCACCCTCAGCACCAGCTTCCCGAAGAAAGCGCGGCTTTCCATCGTCTCGTGGGCGCGGCGGGCCTCCTCCAGGGGGAAGACCCGGTCTACTACCCCCTTCACCAGCCCCCGACGGGCGGCGTCGAGGACGTGGCGGAAGTCGTCTTTTGTCCCCATGCTCACCCCGAAGAGGGTGATCTGCTTGCTGAAGAGCTGCCCCATGTGGAGCTCCGCCCGGTACCCTGTGGTGACGCCGCACACCCCGTAGCGGCCGCCCCGGGCCAGGGAGGCGTACGCCTTGGGCCAGAACTCCGCCCCCACGTGGTCCACCACCATATCCACCCCGCGCCCGTTGGTGACCTCCATGACGCGCTTCTCGATGTCCTCCTGGGTGTACACGACCACCTCGTCGGCCCCCAGGGCCCGGGCCCGCTGGGCCTTCTCGGGGGTGCTGGTGGTGGCGATGACCCGGGCCCCTATCACCTTTTTGGCCACCTGGATGGCCGCCGTCCCCACCCCGGCCGAGGCGGAGAGGACCAGCACCGTCTCCCAGGGTTTGAGGTTGCCCTTGCGCACCAGCATGTGCCACACGGGCATGAAGGTGGTGGGCAGGGACGCCGCCTCCTCAAAGGAGAGGTTGGGGGGGATGGGGAAGACGTTGGCGGCGGGGACGACCACGTACTCGGCATACCCCCCGTTCACCGTGGAGCCGAGCATCCCCCGGTGGAGGCAGAGGTCGTCCTGGCCGGAGCGGCAGGGGTCACACTGGCCGCAGGAGAGGACAGGGTCGATGACCACCCGCTCCCCAAGCCGGGTGGAGCGCACCCCCTCTCCCACTTCCACCACCTCCCCCGCCACATCCACCCCCAGGATGAAGGGTTGGGGAAACTCCCGCCGGGTCCCCCGCAACCCGCTCCGGATCCAGATGTCCAGGCGGTTCAGGGCGCACGCCCGCACCCGCACCTTCACCTCCCCCCACCCCGGGGACGGCTCCCGGTGCTCCCCATAGGTCAACACCTCCGGCCCGCCGTGCTGCTGGATATAGACGGCCTTCATAGCCCTGACCTCCTTCTTAGGGCGCTATCGCCCGGGCACACCCCAGGCAGAGGAACACCAGCCCCTGGGCCTCGGGGTGGACAAAGATTTTCCCACAGGTCGGCACGGGGGCGGTGGCGCTCCACGGCTGGTGGAAGGGGGCCCCGCAGGAGAGACAGCGGGCCCGGTGCTCCCCATCCAGGGGGCCACCGCACACCGAGCAGGCCTCCCCGCTCACGACACCTCCTGCAGGGCTGTCAGGCGCCGCCGCACATATGCCTGCTCCTCCTCCTCCGAGGCGAGGAGGCCGTCGGCCACCCCGGCCCTCAGCTCCCGAAGGAGCCTCCCCACCCACGGGCCCTGGGGGACCCCCATGCGCAGGAGGTCCAGGGCCGACAGGCGGGGCTGAAGGGGGCGCCAGGCGTCCAGGTAGCGTCGAAGGGCCTCCCGGTGCTCCGGGCTGGGGGCCAGGAGGGCAGCCGCCTCCACCGCCTCGGGGCGCAGGGTGTCCAGGGCCTCCATCAGGGCGCTGGGGCGAGGGGGTGCGGCCCACCGGGCCAGCGTCTCGCGGACGTGGAGGGTGTGGCGCACCACCTCCGCCCACCGACGGGGGCACCGCAGGCGCCTCTGCAGGGCCTCCGCCCTCTCAGGGGGGAGGGGGAAGGCCAGGAGGGCCAGGAAGAGGAGGGGCGGGACCTCCCGCCCTTCCCCTCGCCACCGGACCACCGCCGCGCTCTGCTCGGGCCCCCAGGACAGGCCGGGGAGGAGCGCCTCCAGCACCCCCTCCTGCTGGGCCCGCTCCAGCACCCGCTCCGGAAGCGCCTCCTGAAAGACCCTCTCCACCTCCCGCCGCAACCGGTCCCCTGAGATGGCGTCCAGGTACCCCCGGTCCCGCCGCAGGGCCTGATGGGTCTCCTCCTCCAGGGAGAACCCCAGGCGTTGCTCATAGCGCAGGGCCCGCAGGATGCGGGTGGCGTCGTCCTGAAAGGAGCGGGGGTGCAGGAAACGGATACGCCCCTCCCCCAGGTCCCCATACCCCCCAAAGGGGTCCAGAAGACGCCCCCACCCCGCCGGGGTCAGGTCAACGGCCATGGCGTTGATGGTGAAATCCCTGCGGGCGAGGTCGTCTTCTATGCTCCCCTTCTCCACCACCGGCAGCGCCCCCGGGGAGGGGTAGGTCTCCCGCCGGGCCGTCGCCACGTCCACCGTCCAGAGGGGGAAACGCACCTTGGCCGTCAGGAGGGGGGTGGTGGCGCTGACCTCCCCCTGAAGGCGCTGGGCGAGGTGGCGGGCGAGGGCGACCCCATCCCCCTCGGTCACCAGGTCGATGTCCAGGACGGGACGGGCGAGCAAGAGGTCCCGGACCGGCCCCCCCACCAGGTAGAGGGAATAGCCCCCTTCGTGGGCCACCCGCCCCATCTGGGCCAGGAGGGAGAGCAAGGCAGGGGGGAGCCCCTCCACCAGGGCCCCCTCCGCCGACGAAAGGGCCCTACGCGCCACGCCCTGATATCCTTATGGGTGGGACGATCTGCTGACCCCAGGATACCACGGAGGGAAGGGCAGAGATGGGAGCGTCCCGGCGCGCCGACGGGGGCCCCGAGGGGTCGATAGCCGAGGTCCTTGCCTCCCGCCTGGGGATCTCCTGGAAGCAGCCCGCCCTCCCCCAGCAGGCCCTGGTGCACGCCTCCTATGCCAATGAGCACCCCGAGGCACGCCCCTCCAATGAACGCCTGGAGTTCCTGGGGGACGCCCTGATAAACCTGGTCATCGCCGAGGAGCTCTTCCGGCGTTGCCCGGACCTCTCCGAGGGCGACCTCACCGGTTTGCGGGCTGCTGTGGTGGAGGGGAGGAACCTGGCGCAGGCGGCCCGTTCCCTGGGCCTCCACAGGGCCCTCCTGCTGGGCAAAGGGGAGGAGGCGGCCGGGGGCCGGGAGCGCCCCTCCAACCTGGCGGGGGCCTTAGAGGCCCTGGCGGGAGCCCTCCTCCTGGACCAGGGATATGCCGCAGCCCGCCTCTTCGTCCTGATGGCCTTAGGGCCCTCCCTTGACCAGGCCATCGCCCAGGGGGTTCCCAAGGACCCCAAATCCCTCCTGCAGGAGGTGGTGCAGGGGGAAGGGAAACCCCTCCCCGAATACCGCACCCGGGAGGTCTCCGGGGGCGGGCAGGGCCACCTCTTCTTCGCCCAGGTGCTGGTGGAGGGGAAGGTGGTGGGGGAAGGGTGGGGCCCCCGGAAAAGCCTGGCGGAGCGGGAGGCCGCCCGCCAGGCCCTCGCCCACCTCTATCCCGGCAAGATGCCCTAGGTGGGGGGCAGGGTGTTCGGCCTCTTCCGCAAAGAGAAGGCCCAGACGGCCCTCCAGAAGGCCCGGGAGGGGTGGTTCGGGCGGCTGCTGGACCTCTTCCGCCGCCCTTCCCTGGACCCCTCCTTCTGGGAGGAGGTGGAGGCGGTCCTGCTGGGGGCCGACGTGGGGGTGGCCGCCACCCAGCGCCTGGTGGAGAACACCCGCCGCCTCCTCCAGGGGTCCCGGGGCGATGCCACCCCGGAGGCGGCCCTGTCCATCCTGCGGGGGGAGATGCTGGCTATCCTCCGCTCCCCTCCCCTCCCCCCCTTGCCCCCCTCCGATGGCCCCCTCCCCCGCCCCTGGGTGGTCATGGTGGTCGGGGTCAACGGAGTGGGCAAGACGACCAGCATCGCCAAGCTGGCCCACCTCTTCCAGTCCCAGGGGAAGAGGGCCCTCCTCGCCGCGGGGGATACCTTCCGCGCCGCCGCCATCGAGCAGCTGGTGGCCTGGGGGCAGCGTTTGGGGTGCCCTGTCATCGCCCACCGGCCGGGGGCCGACCCCGGGGCGGTGGCCTTCGACGCCCTCCAGGCCGCCAGGGCCCGGGGGATAGACGTGGTGCTCCTGGACACGGCGGGGCGCCTGCACACCAAGACCCCCCTCATGGAGGAGCTGCGGAAGGTGCGCCGCGTCCTGCAGCGGCTGGACCCCTCCGCCCCCCACCTGACCTTGCTGGTCCTGGACGCCACCACCGGCCAGAACGCCCTGCAGCAGGCCCGCTCCTTCACCCAGGCCGTGGCGGTGAACGGCATCTTCCTGGCCAAGCTGGACGGCACGGCCCGAGGGGGGATCGTGCTGGCCATCTGCCAGGAGTTGGGCCTCCCCATCCTCTTCATCGGCACCGGGGAGGGGGTGGACGACCTCACCCTCTTCGACCCGGAGGGGTTCGTGGATGCCCTGTTGGCCCCCCTGAGGGGTCAGGGATAGGTCCGGGCCCCCGGTGCCCCCCTCTCCGTGGGGTGCGGCGTGGGTGAAACGCTGCGCTGGCTCCTCCTCCTGGAGGGGCTGGGGCTTTTGGCCTTCCCCCTGGCCTTCTCCCTGGCCCCCGCCCTGCGGGACAGGGGGTGGTGCCTCGCCAAGCCCCTGGCCCTCCTGGTGACGACCCTGCTGCTGTGGTGGGGGGCCAGCCTCCGTCTCTTCCCCAGCAGTACCCCTTCCCTCATAGGGGTCATCGCCCTATGGGGTGGGGCGTCGCTGGCATGGGGCTATCGCAGGCGGCGGGAGATAGGGGCGTGGCTGCGGAGGCACGGATGGACGGTGGCGGCGGGGGAGGGGGTGTTCCTGGGCCTCTTCCTGGGGTGGACCCTCTACCGGGCCTATGCCCCCGCCATCGCCCACACCGAGCAGCCCATGGACCTCATGCTCTTCAACGCCGCCGCCCGGGCCCGCTGGTTCCCCCCGGAGGACGGGTGGCTGGCAGGGCACCCCGTCAGCTACTACTATGGCGGATACCTGGTCTACGCCCTCCTGGGCAACCTGGCCGGCGTCCCCTCCCCCCTGGGCTACAACCTGGCCCTGTCCACCGCCGCCGCCATGGCGGGGATGGGGGCTTTTGGGATCGGGGCCTCTCTGGCCCCGGGTGGGAAGGCGTGGCCATGGGCGGGGGGTATCAGCGCCCTGGCCCTCCTCCTCCTGCCCAACATGGAGGGCCTCCTGGAGCTGGCGCGGGCCATGGGGCTGGGGTCCCCCGCCTTCTGGGGGGCGGTGGAGGTCAAGGGCCTCTCCCCTTCCCCCCCTTCGCCCCACTGGTACCCCGCCGACGGGTGGTGGTGGTGGCGGGCCACCCGTGTCATTGACACCCTCCGGGACGGCCACAGCCTGGACTACACCATCCACGAGTTCCCCTTCTTCACCTTCCTCCTGGGAGACCTGCACCCCCACGCGAGCACCCTCCCCTTCCTCATCGGGCAAATCGGGCTGGCCACAAGCCTGGCCCTGACAGGGGGGACCCCGTCCGGGGGGTGGCTCCGCCGGCACGCCGCGGCCCTCGTCACGCTGGCCCTCTGGACAGGCGCCCTGGGCTTCATGAACCCCTGGGACCTCCCCCTGGGCCTCGCCTTCCTGTGGGGGGGGACGCTCCTCGCCCTCCGCGCGGGAGGCCCCTGGGGGAAAGCCCTGGCCGTGGGGGGAGGGACCGCCCTGGGGATGACCCTCCTGGCCCTGGTGGCCTTCCTCCCCTTCTACAGGCACCTGGACACCCCCGTATACGGGCTCCTCCCGGTCCGGGGGCCGGTGAGCCAGGCCAAACACCTCCTTATCGTCTGGGGGCAGTTCGGCCTCCTCCTTTTGCCGGGGCTGCTGGCGGGTCTGGCCGCCGCCCTCCGGGGGGTCCCCCGCCCGGGGGACATCCTGGCGGTCGTTGTGCCCCTCGGCCTTTTCCCCATGGGGCTATGGCTGGGGGCGGCCCTGGCCACCGCTACCCCCAATGTAGGGGGCCGCCTCCTCCACAGCCTGCCCCTTCTCCTCCTCGGGAACGGGCTTCTGGTCGGGGCCGTGACCGCCTACCGGCGGGACAGGCCCCTGGCCTGTGCCCTGGCCCTGGCGGGGGTAGGGGCCCTGCTGGTGCTGGCGCCCGAGCTCTTCTATGTGGTGGACACCTTCGGGACCCGGATGAACACGGTGTTCAAGCTCTCCTTCCAGGCGTGGACGCTCCTCTCCCTGACGACGGGTCCCACCATCGCCCACGGGATCAGCCTCGCCCCGGGGCGGCTGGGGCGGCGGATATGGGGCATCTGGGCCCTGGGGGTTGGGGTGGTGGGGGTCCTCCTCCTGTACTACCCCCTCGGGGCCGCGGTGAGCAAGACCGGGGGTTTCCGGGGTCCCCCCACCCTGGACGGCCTGGCCTACCTGGACCGGGTGGGACGCTCCGGGGAGCGGGCCGTCATCGCCTGGCTGTCCCGACAGGCCAGGCCGGGGGACGTGCTGGTGGAGGCGGTGGGGGCCTCCTATACGGAGTACGGCTTCATCGCCGCGGCGACGGGCATCCCCACCGTTCTGAACTGGCCTGGGCACCAGGTCCAGTGGCGTCGCACCCGGGGGGTGCTGGACGGGCGGGCGGAAGCGGTGCGCACCCTGTACACCGCCGCCTCCCCCGACGAGGTGCGCGCCGTCCTGGAGCGCTATCGGGTAACCTATGTAATAGTCGGGCCGCGGGAGCGGCACACCTATGGGGCGGTGAACGAGGCCCTTCTGGCCCAGGTACTGGAGAAGGCCTTCGAGGCCCCCGGGGTCACGGTGTACCGTCGGAGATAAGGATGGAGCGACAGGAGGTCCCCGGCGGGGGACCCCCTCCCAAGGCGCGGGCGCCGGACATGGCAACCCTCCTTATAGGGGGGATTGTCATCATCGCCCTGGGGATGCGCCTGTGGGACCTGGGGGCCCGCACCTTCCACCACGACGAAAGCCTCCACGCCGTGTACAGCTGGTACCTGGCCACGGGCCGGGGCTACCGCCATGACCCCATGATGCACGGCCCCTTCCCCTTCCACGCCAACGCCTTTCTCTTCTTCCTCTTCGGGGACAGCGACGCCACGGCCCGCCTCCTCTATGCCCTCTTCGGCACCGCCCTGGTGGGCCTCCCCTGGCTGTTGCGCCGGGAGCTGGGGGCGTGGGGCGCCGTAGGGGCGAGCGCCCTGCTGGCCTTCTCCCCCACCCTCCTCTACTTCAGCCGCTTTGCCCGCAACGACATCCTCATGGCCGTGTGGGCCACCTTACTGATGATCGTCACGTGGCGCTACCTGGAGACGGGGCGGCCGGGCCTCCTCTACGCCTTCGCCGCCGTCCTTGCCCTCGCCTTCACCACCAATGAGACGGCGTACTTCATCGCCCTCCAGCTGGGGGGCTTCCTGGCCCTGCTGGCGTGGTGTGACCTGTGGGGATGGCTCTGGATGCGCACCGGGATCCGGGAGTTCGGGCGGCCGGGGACGCTGCTGGTGGTGCTGGGGAGCCTCACCCTCCCCCTCTGGTCGGCCCTCGTGGCCCTGCCCCCGGGGCTGGCGCCCGTCCTGGCCAACCCCGACCCCGCCCAGGGGCTGGTGGGGTTGCCCCGCGGGGGAGGGTGGTACGTCGCCCTGGCCGTCCTGTCGGCCTCCTCGGCCCTCGCCATCGCCACCGGGCTCCTTTGGGACCCGCGGCGGTGGCCGGTGTGCGCCGTCATCTTCTATGGCATCTGGCTGACCCTGTTCACCACCGTCTTCACCAACCCCTTCGGGGTGATCAGCGGGGCGTGGCAGTCCCTGGGGTACTGGATGGCCCAGCAGGGGGTGGGGCGGGGCGGGCAGCCCTGGTACTACTACCTGGTGGTGGGGTGGACCTATGAGTTCCTCCTCTTCCTGCTGACGCTGGCGGCCCTGCCCCTCCTCTGGCGGGCACCCCTCTTCCCCCGCTTCCTCGCCTACTGGGTCGCCGGCTCCTTCATCCTGTACACCTGGACGTCGGAGAAGATGCCGTGGCTGCTGGTGAACCTGGCCTTCCCCATGGCCCTTCTGGGGGGCTATGGGCTGGGCCGCCTGGCGGAGGCGGTCCCCTGGGGGGAGGCGTGGAGGCGCGGGGCGGTATGGGGGATGGCCCTGGCGCCCCTGGCAGGGGTGGTGGGCTACCGCCTCCTCTTCCTCGACCCCCCGGGGGGCCCCCGCGGGGTCCTGCCGACCCTGGCCTGGGTGGCGCTGCTGGGGGCGGTTGTGGGCGCCGCCGGCGTCCTGGCCTTCCGGGTGGGGAGGAAAGGGGGATGGGCCCTCCTGGCCTGGGGCGCCGTGGGGCTGCTGGGGCTCCTCACCCTGGCCGCCGGCTGGCGGGTGACCTACCGCAACGGGGATGTGCCCGTCGAGCTCCTGGTCTACACCCAAACGGCCCCCGATATCCCCCGCATCGTCCGGGAGATCAAAGACCTGGCCGAGGCCACCGGCCAGAAGGAGAGGCTGAAGGTGCTGGTGGACGGGGCCGATGGCTTCGCCTGGCCGTGGGTGTGGTACCTGCGGCGTTTCCCCCAGGCCTGGTACCCGGACCTGGACTACGCCCCCCTGGCCCGCCCCAATGACGCCGCCGTGGTCCTGGTGAACGCCCGCAACGTGGAGAAGGCCCGGCAGGCCCTGGCCGGGGACTACATAGAGGCCCGCCGCTACAGCCACCGCTGGTGGCACCCCGAGACCTACCGGGGGGTGACGCCCCGGGTGTTCCTGCAGGGCCTGCGGGACCGGGGGGTGTGGCGGCGCGCCCTGGACTACTGGCTCTACCGGAAGATGGGGACCCCCCTGGGCCACATCGATGCCTACCTCTTCTACCGGGCCGACCTCCGCAGGGGAGTCCCCTAGGGGGGGCAGGGGGCCCCTCTGGTATCCTGAAAAGCGGGAGGCGCGGTGGTGCTCACCCAGGTGGACAGTTGGGATGCCCTCCTCCGGCAGGTCCGCTCCTACTTACCCCCCGAGGCCCTGGTCAGGATAGAGGAGGCCTACCGGTTCGCCGCCCAGTGCCACGCCGGCCAGCAGCGCGCCTCCGGTGAGCCGTACATTGTCCACCCCCTCGCCACAGCCCTCCACCTCGCCCGCCTCTCCCTGGACACGGACACCCTGGTGGCCGCCCTCCTCCACGATGTGGCGGAGGACTGCGGCGTCCCCCTGGAGGAGATCGCCCGGCGCTTTGGGGAGACGGTGGCCCGGTTGGTGGACGGGGTGACCAAGCTGGCCATCGTGGACCAGGTGACAGGGAAGAGGGGTGGGGACGACCCCCGCACCCAGGCCGAGAACATCCGGAAGATGCTGGTGGCCATGGCCAGGGACCCGCGGGTGGTGCTCATCAAGCTGGCCGACCGCCTCCACAACATGGAGACGCTGGAGGCCCTGCCCCCCGAGCGCCAGCAGGCCATCGCCCGGGAGACCCTGGAGATCTATACCCCCCTGGCCCACCGCCTGGGCATCTGGGAGATCAAGTGGCGGCTGGAGGACCTGGCCTTCCGGCACCTCTACCCCGAGGAGTACCGGCAGGTGGCGGCCCTGGTAGCCGCCCGCCGGGCCGAGCGGGAGGCCTTTATCACCTGGGCGTGCGAGGCCCTCCAGAAGGAGCTCCGCACCCACCAGGTCCCGGCGCGGGTGTACGGACGCCCCAAGCACCTCTATAGCGTCTGGCGCAAGGCCCAAAAGTACGCCGCCCAGGGGAGAGACCCCTCCCAGATCTACGACCTGTATGCCGTCCGTATCATTGTGCCCACCAAGAGCGACTGCTACCGCGCCCTGGAGGTGGTGCACAACCTCTGGACCCCCGTCCCCGGCCAGTTCGACGACTACATCGGGAGGCCCAAGCCCAACGGCTATCAGGCCCTCCACACCGTGGTGGTCCCCCCCGGCTCCTTCCCCTTGGAGGTGCAGATCCGCAGCGAGGAGATGCATGAGGCGGCGGAGTACGGGATAGCGGCCCACGTCCGCTACAAGGAGGGTGGAGGGGGGAAGGGGTCCCCCCATAAGCCCACGGCGTGGCTCCAGCAGCTGCTGGAGTGGGGGCGTTCCCTCCAGCAGGCGGAGGAGTTTGTGGACACGGTGAAGAGCGACATCCTGGCCGATCAGGTGTTCGTCTTCACCCCGAAGGGGGATGTGAAGGAGTTGCCCAAGGGCTCCACCCCTATTGACTTCGCCTACCTGATCCACACCGAGGTGGGGCACCGCTGCATTGGGGCCAAGGTGAACGGCAAGATGGTGCCCCTGAACTACAAACTGCAGACGGGCGACACGGTGGAGGTCCTCACCTCCAAGACGGCCCGGGGGCCGAGTCTGGACTGGCTGGACCCCGACTACACCGCCACCGCCCAGGCCCGGCAGAAGATCCGCCAGTGGTTCCGCCGGCAGGAGCGCTCCGCCAACATCCAGCGGGGGCGGGAGGTCCTGGAGAAGGCGCTGAAGCGCCTCGCCCTCCTGGGGCGCTTTAAGAAGGAGGAAGACCTCCAAAAGCTGGCCGAGAAGCTGGGGTTTAAGGACCTGGAAGACCTCTTCCTGGCCTTGGGGACGGGGAGCATGACCTCCACCTCCCTGATGGCGCGCCTTTCGGCCGAATACGTGGCCACCCCCTCCGAGGAGCACCCACCTCCCCCCATCCCCAGCCCCGCCTCGGGGGTGCAGGTGTTGGGGGTGGGCGATCTGCTGGTGCGCATGGCCTCCTGCTGCACCCCCCTCCCCGGCGACCCCATTGTGGGGTTTGTCACCCGCTCCCGCGGGGTGACGGTGCACCGGCAAGACTGCCTCAACCTCCAGCGGGAGGACGAGCGGGAGCGCCTCCTCCCCGTCACCTGGGGTCAGGGGCAGGAGGTGTACCCGGTGCGGGTGCGGGTCACCTTCATCGACCGGGTGGGGCTTCTCAAGGACATCTCCACCCAGGTGGCCGAGGAGGGGGTGAACATCGCCTCCGTGGTGACCAAGGAGTCCGGCGACGGGACCGGCTCCCTGGTCATGACGCTCCACATCCGGGATGCGGAGCAGCTGGCCCGCCTCTTCCGGAAGATCGAGGGGGTACGGGGGGTCCTCACCGTGGCCCGCCTCTCCCCCGGACACGGCGGGGTCCGCCCCCACCCCTCCCCCCCACCAGGGCGGCAGGGCCCAGGGGCAACGCCCTCACCCCCCTAGACGGTCAGGACACCCTCGTGGACGTGGGCCCGACGGGCCAGGGCCTCCCGTACCCCTTGCAGCTTCCGGTACAGGGCCTCCGCGTACTCCCGCCCCACCCCATACCTCCGGTAGTACAGGAGCGCCTGGGCGTACTCCTCCGCCAGAAACCGCTCCACCTGCTCCAGCGTCCACCGTCCCTCCATCGCAACCCCCTCCTGTCTACACTCCACCACAAGTATAAGTCTGAAAATGGACTTTGTCAAGGGGGGGGTTGAGGAAAGCAGGGGTAGGCCCAGGGGCCTACCCAGCAGGCCCCGTGCCCGCCCCGTAGGGGCAGGCCCCCGTGCCTGCCCTGGGCAACCACGGGGGATAGGGCAACCGCAGGGGGTTGCCCCTACGGTTTATCCCCGTCCCTCTTTGCCAAACACCCTCAGGGGGGTGACTGAGGTTCGGACATGAGTTAGGAAGGGGATGGCGATGGCCAAGAAGGAGACCCGGTTCACCCCGATGCGGTTTGCCCCCCAACATCGGTGCCCCAACTCGCGTCCCAACCTCAGCCTCATCTGAGGTTGGGACACGAGTTGGGACAGGGGGAGGGGGGACCTCCTTACCGGATAGAATGACGAGCGAGTTCAACCCTATCCCAGGAGGTCCCCCATGGCTCACCGTATCCCCATGCGGGCATTTATGCAAGCCCTCTTTGCGGA
>Ga0079992_131364_pt1 | contig 83389 bp, 69 predicted proteins | sample FaiFalFF_MnMetaG_3_FD_69197 | JGI IMG/M metagenome (GOLD analysis project Ga0079992, IMG submission 69197) | Freshwater microbial communities from Yellowstone National Park, Wyoming, USA - Fairy Falls B (FF_Mn_B) MetaG (SPADES assembly) (version 2) | ecosystem: Environmental > Aquatic >...
TGCCGATGCCGATAAAGTTCTGGGTATCCGCACCGCGCGCCGTGCGCGCCACAATCTGCAGCCGCCAGTCGTTGGGCAGGTTGGTCGGTTCAGAGGCAGAGCGTGGTGTCGTCCCAGAACCAACGCCTGGCAACAGCACGGGCGGGTACACGAACTCAAGGTCTTCGTTTACCTTAATCCAGTAGCCGCGATGCGGCAACAGCGGCGTATTCGGGTCAGAGGTGAACTTATACTCGCGCGAGAACTCATCCCAGTAGTAGAGAACACCGCGAATGACGCCACGCTGCGCCGCCTCGAAAAAGGTGATACTGCGGCGCGGGTCGCTGGAAGGTGCAATCACCACCTGTCCCAAAATGAGCGGATACGGGTAAGGATTACCAATCTGGTTCCATCCTTTCTTGAGCGGCACGGGCACGCTGGTAGTGAACGCTTGGTCAGGGAAGCGCAAAAAGCTGGTATCATACTGAGCCGTGAGCGCCTCGCGCGGCAGGAACAGCCAGAAGCCTTGTCCTGGACGAATCGAGTCGATGGTTTCGTAGACCTCGCGCTCAGGGTTCCAGCGTTTCGCAAGGTAGGCTGCAGGAAGATTCAGCACCTCATCCAGCGAGCCAAGCGTAATGAACGGGATTGAGACGAGTTGGAAGCCCGACTCAAGCTTGCGAGTTGCCGTAGCAGAGATTAGAATTGTGCGCGTCACGGTTTTGGGAGGCGCGGGCGGCGCTTGAACGGTCACCTTGAAAGTGGCAAAGCCTGCAGCGGACGGATCGGCGACCACTTGCCACCTGACCTCTGCGGTTTCGTTTGGGGCGAGCCGACTGATAACCCGCCTGCGGGTCTCCCCAGGCGCGAGCGAGACCCCTGAAGGCAGCGACAGATCTACCGCGATATCCGTGAGGTCGATTTCGCGCCCTACGACAAAGTACTGATTCGTCACCGTCGCGACGATTTCGAAGCGTCCGCCCTGCTCAAGGGAGTTAAGGTTTTGCTCATCGGGCGCGATTGCAGGAATCGACTCCACGCCCAAGGCGATAGGCGGCTGCACATCCAGATCGACAGGCGTCAGCATTACATAGAACACATACTCACGTTCTTGGTTAGGCGCAAAATTGCGAGCGTTGACGAACAAGTTGATAGCAACATCATCGATGAACGAATCGGGGAATAGGACCGGATCCCATATAGAGGTCTGTTGTATGAAATACCAATCCGCAATAACTAGGCGATCGACAGGGGTTTGGTCTTCGAACCCTTTGACAGGACGCAGCAGATAGCGGGTGGAGCCCGGCAGTCGGTTTTGCGCCAGATAGAACTCGATGGCGTTTGGAACTTGCGTGCCCCGCAGGTCTGTATCCACTGTGATGGGGCGTTGTCCTTGCACATAGACATAGGGCGGGCGTGAGGCGCCCCGCTCTGTGAACCCCGCCTCGACGCCCGTCTCCACATCGGACGCCAAGCGGAGCGCGAGCGAGGCGGGCGTATCGCCGCTGTTGCGCACGCGCACGCTGATACGCGCTGCAGACTGGATGAGGTCAATGCGCAAGTCAGTATCCCAGCCCTCCACATTCCAGATGCGGCGGATATACGTGCCGCTGGCGCCAGGCCAAGCTTGTGAAAAGATGACCCTGGGACCGCCCTCGCGCCCCCACACAAAGGTCTGGGTCTGCCCTTCGCGCTGCGCACGCAGGGTGATATAGATTCCGCCAGGGTAGACGCCCCAAGGATATCCTGAGGTAAGCGCAATATCGGAGTCTTCCAGCAGACCAGAACCTTCAACGGTTCCCAGTTGAATGCTGCCCTCTGCAGGTCGGGTTGTGCATTCTCTGGGTCTGTCTTGCTCGAAACAGTAACCAATCCATGAGATGGTGCCGCTGAGACCCAGCACGGCACTGAGAACCCGATTCTCTACACGGATGGCTCGGTAGTCTCGACTGATGGGATCCCGATTGTCTGGGCATCCGCAAGGCTCTCCAGGCGCAGGGATGTAGTAATTCTGCGCCTGCGCCACAGTTGCTGCCAACAGGCTTACCAAAATAACTGTTATTCGCTTCATAATTCGTTGCCTCCTTCGCTAGCGAATGACTACGAGTGGTCGGGTGACGCGTGCGACTTCGCCCTCGTCGCCCGTGGCGATAATCTGCACTTGGTAGGTTCCAGGCGGCACTGCAATTCCCGTGTCAGTGCGCCCGTTCCAGGTCGCCGTGCCGACGCCCGCTGAGCGCGTTCCCGATTGTAGACGCGCAATGGTCTTGCCCGTTGCGTCCTGAACCAGTACCTGCACGGTCGCTTCGCCGTTGAGCGCGTACTGGATGGCGAACTGGTTGCCGCGCGTCTGGGTGACCGACACATTTGTCACCTGCAGTCGGCTGGTGCGAGCAGGTTGCGCTTCGATAACGAACCGCCGCCGACCAGTCTCGTCTGTGCGGAAGCGGTACGAGCTGTTTTGGAGCATCGAGATGCGCTCGCCCGTGACTTGGTCAGTCAGCACCAGTCGCATCCCTTTGGGCACAGGTATCTCTTGGTTCCACTGGAGGGTGACCTCGGCATTGGGTTGGTCGGTGGCGACTTCGATGTCCCAGCGTTGCGTGCGACGCGCGTTGCGTCGGAGGTCTTGTGCCAGGGCGCTGCGGGTGCGCGAATCCAGTATCTTTAGCGCAACATACGACTGGAATGCGGGCGGTTTTTCCACATCCTCGTTGGCAAGCTCATCGCTTGCGGTGGAGGCGGTTCCGATGAAGTTGTTCGCATCTTCACGGTCGCCGCTGCGTGCGATGAGTCGCACAAGCCAGCCATCGGACGGGGCGGGTGCGACGCGCGGCGTTTCATCGGGTCGGCTACGCAAACTGCCGACAGGCGGCACCACCAGCGTGCAGGGTTTAAGCGCGCGCACCCAGTGCGCCTGCCATGCAATCAGCTCACCCAGGGGTGCCGTGCGCCAAGTGTATTCGCCCGTGAGCGGGATATAGCGATAGATCTGCAGGCGGATATATTCTCTTCGGGCAGCCTCTTCCAGCGTGAGCCGCTGCACAATCCCGCCTTGACCGACGACCTCCACTTCACACGCCGCCCACGGCACATTGAAGGGAAATGGGTTGCCGATCATGTTCCAGCCCTCTTGGAGCGGTATCAGATACGCGGTGTTGGTATCTACCAGCTCGTTGCCGACGATGAAGGCGGGTGTGGCAGTACGCACGAAGTAGCCCAGCCCGCGCGGCGGGGTCGGATTGTTGGCGTTTTCGGGGCGCACACCCACCCCAGGCGGGTTGAAACTTGCGCGCGGATCTCTACTCGTTGCAGAGTAGCGAGCATAGGTTCCTTCTGCAGGAAGGTAGCGCGCCAGAATCGCGTCGTTGCCGAACACCTCTTCGGGAGTTCCGCTGAGGGTGTACGGGGTGGAAAACATCGCCAGCCCCGCGTTTTGCACATGGGCTTGCACAACCACGCGCGTAAAGCCGCTGCCCGCAACACCATCCTGCCCAATCGCCTCTACCGTAATCACATGACGCCCTTGTCCAGGCAAGGCGATTGTGAAATCGAGCGTGATAGTTTTTCGATCAGCATCGACCACAGCGGTTGGTTCCCACACAGAGCGCGGGATTGGGTCGCCGTTGAGCCGTACATTCTGGATGTTGGCGGGGTCGTTGTTGAGAACACGACGCACCACGACTTGGACGCGCACGATGCGCGTGTCTACGACGGCGCCGAGCGTCGGTTGCACGAAGGCGATTCTCACGCCACCAAGATTGCGCAGCGCTGCCTCCAAATCGACGATTCCTGCGCCCAAGTAGGCATCGGGCACGGCGCGCCCGCGCGAATCGGCGTTGTCTTTGAGGATGGTAACAGCTTCGGGTTCGTCGTCGCCTGCGGAGTGGCGCGGCACGCCTGCCGAAAGCAACAGCGCAACAGCTGCCGCCACATAAGGCGAGGCAAACGATGTGCCCGACTCAGGTAAGTACGAGGGCGGAACCGTAGAAGCGGTACTCAGCACATCGTCTCCAGGCGCGGCAAGATCGATATTGCCGTAGTTCGTGAAGGACGCAGGCGCGCCTGACCGCTGCACGGCAGAGACCTTCACCACAAACGGATAATCAGCGGGGTAGGACGGGCGGTTGGTTCTGTCGTTGCCCGCAGCTGCCACAAGAACCACGCCACGATTGTAGATTTGCTGCAGTAGGTTGTTTTCTTGGGGAGAGGCGAAGTAGCTTCCGTAGCTCATGTTCAGCACAGAGATTGCCGCGGCGTTGTCGAGAACATACTGATACGCCTTTAAGATGTTTGCGCCATCCAGGAAGGGCGAATTGGGGTCTGCACTGGTCTTAAGCGCGACGGCAGTCACCCCTTCCCAGCACAAGCCTGCGATGCCAATACCGTTGTTCGTGTTTGCTAAAGCGACGCCCATCACGGCGACGCCGTGCGACAAGCCCGAAACTTCAAGGTCGATGTTATCGTCGGGAGGATTTGCCACAAAGTTTCGAGAGAGGGGGTCGTAGCGGTTTTGTAGGTCGGGATGCGAGCGTTGAAAGTTGTCGTCGATGATTGCGATGCGGATACCTGCTTTCCCCTTCTCCTCGTCCCAAGCGGCGGGGGCTTTCATCATGCGCAACGCCCACTGCTGCGGGTACAAGGGGTCGTTGGGTTCAGCGAATTTTCGCGCGCGCCAGTGCGGCTCGACATACAGCGTTTCGGCGCGTTTCTGCAGGTCTTCAACGACTTGGTAGACACGCTCCAGCAGCGCGTCGGGCGCAGCTCTGTCGGGCAAGCGCACGATGTAGGTATCCTGCACGGCGATAGGGATCACACTCGCGCCGAACGCGCTTGCCAGCTGACGCGCGGTCTCGAGGGTGTAGCCAGGCTTTAGGCGCAAGAGAATCTCGCCAGGCACAACCTCTTCGGGCGTGAGCTTGTACGGTTGCGCCCACGCGCACGACAGCGCCATCACTACTCCAAGCAGCCACAACCACATCCGTCTCATCGGCTATTCCTCCCGATAATTGCTGTCTGTTAAGACGACTGAGCGGGGCGTAGGTTTCCCACCCCTACGCCCCAAGGTCTATTATGGGCTGGGCGGCAACTCTTGTGTGGTGAACTCGAACGGTCGGCTCCACACATAGCGCAGCCCACCTGGTCCGGGCAGTGGACCGGGATCGTCCCCAAGGTTGCGTGCCCCAACACGCCAATAGAGTGTGACGCGTTGCCCCGTTAGCCCGAGCCGATTGAGCAACTCTGTCTCCAGATTGATACGCTCGGTGGAGACAGGCGAGCCGCCCACGGCGGTCGAGAGAATCTCTGGCGATACGAAGGTGCGGTTCCGATCGCGGAAGGTCGGGTCTGTAGAGACCTCTACGCGGTAGGCGTTCGCGCCCTCCGCTGCCAGCCAGCTGAAGCGCACATCCTTCGGGTCGACATCCTCGCTGCGCTGCACGGGGGTCAAGAGCTGCACGGGCAAGAGTACAGTCGCCTGCCCTGAGCGCACGCGGTCGGAGAGCTTGTAGAGGATGAGCGTCTGTCCCTCTGCATCGATACGCTCACGATAGACCAACGCGATTTGATAGGTGTAGGAGCGTCCGGGAGCAACACCAGGTGCGCCCTCGATCTCCTCCAGCTCCAAGTCTTCGCTTCCTTCGCGCGGCAAGCTGGCATAGCTAATGTTGCGCGGAACGGTCGTGTCCACAAAGAAGTTTTGGTTGCCGGGCGTAACGCCCACAGGAATCAGGTTGCCATTACCGTCCGTGCCGATGAAGTCGGAGCGGTAGATTTGCCACTGGATGGTATCGCTTGCGCTCTTGGCGAAGAGGGTGGTTTTCCAGGACACGCGCACGAAGGGCTCGAAGTTGCCGTCGGCACCCGCCTCGGCAACCACCGTTTGAACTGGGGTATTCCCTCCAGACGAGGCGCGCGCCACGCCGAACGCGATCAACCCGACGATGAGAATCGGGCCCAGCGCCCGCAGGAGTTTATTGCCCTCGCCGCGCTGGCGGGGTCGTTCGGTGACTACGCGCCCTGCCTTGACCTCAACTGTGGGCACACGGAAGATGGCGCGTGCGCGGTCTTCGCTTTGGATGCCGCGTCCGAAGTCGATGATCTCGGCTACCGCATCGCTATCAGAGACCTGGGTCACGCGGATGCGCCCGACCTCCTCGCCGCGCCGCACAACGATCATCTCCATGCCCGGCTGCAATCCGCCTCGAATGCCGCGATTCAGCAGCACCTCCTTACCTGCGCGCGTGGTCAAAACAGTTGCTTCGGGGATCGTGTAGTTGTTGATAATGCGCACGGCTTCGAACGCGGCGTTTCGGATGGCTTCCTGCACAAGCGTGTCATCGTCTCCGGTGTAGCCAGGGCGACGGTTGCTAAACCCCGTGGCTACTGCGCCGTTAATCGGCTCGCCCGAAGCTATGTCGATAACGCGCACAGTGATAACCACTTGCGCCTGCTTCGGGCTGCCAACGAAGGTCACGGCGTTCACTTCGCCTGTGATAATCGACTCGACCTGCAAGGCACGCCCCAGTCGCAAGAAGCCCGTTTTGTCGAGGGGCGTTGCAAGGTCGAGGTCTTTGAGTTGCTGCTCGATTTCGCCGCGTGCCAACACTTCGAACTTGCGCAACTTCTGGTACTCGCCTGCGATGGCGTCGGTTGCCGCGCGGGCGATGCTTGCACCGCCAAAGCCGCTCTTGTTCTCGAAGTCCAGCACAGCCACGCGCGGCAGCTGTACCAGCTGGGCGTAGGCGCGCGCGGCGCCCAGCGGGTAAAGTAGCCCCACTGCGAGCATGCTCAGCACGCCGAGCGAGATTGTGCGCGTCGTCCAAGTTCGTCTCATCCGTGTTCTCACCCTGATTGCTCCTCCTTCATAGTCTGTTCATCGTCTGTTCTCAGCGCGTGAGCACCAGGGGCGCGGTCGCACGAGCAACCTGCCCGTCCTCGCTCACGGCTCGAATCTCTACGATGTATGTGCCTGGCGGTAGCGCGATACCGCTCTGGTCGCGTCCATCCCAACTGGCTTGCTGCACACCGCTGCGCGTCGCTTGGTTGAGCAGCTGGCGCACGACCTTCCCACCCGACAGGATATTCACCTGAACGGTGGCGTCACCTGTCAGTTGGAAGGCGATCGTGTGCTGTGCGCCGCGTCCCGACTGCACCCGCACTTGTTGGATGCGCAGCAATCCGTTGCTGGACGCCATTTCGATGCGGAATCGGCTCACACCGCTGGCGTTTGTGCGGAAGGTGTACGTGCTTGTGGTGCGCAGGTAGCGTCGCTCGCCCGTTTCGAGGTTCACCAGCACGAGGTTCGCCGCGCGCGGCAGCTGCTGCGCGTCGGGCCAGCGCAAGGTGACCTCGCGGTTGGGCTGGCTGGTCTCCACCGTGAACTCCCAGCTCGCGCTGCGCGTGGCGGGTTGAATGTCCACGCCGTAGGCGCCGCTCTGCGCACCCCAGTTCAAGCGCGGCAAGCTGATATACACATAGTCTGTACCGACGGGCGGCGGCTTGAGCAGGTCATGCGTCGGGTCGTAGCCTGGCGTTGCGCTGCGCGACACGCCGATGTAGGCGCGGTCTTTCAAGTCGCCCGACTGCGCCTCCAGCGTCAGTCGCCAGCCCCCTGCATCGACGCTCGTGCTGCGGGTGGACGCGCTGGTCGCTGCCGCCCCCGGCGGAATAATCAGCGTCGTCGCACGGTAGGCGTACACCCAGTAGCCTTCCCAGATCCTCATGCGGGTCGTTGCTGTGTAGCTGCCGAACGAGTAGCCCCACAGCGCGTTCGCCACGATGCCTTTGCCCACTGCCGTCGGCAGGGAGACCGCCGTGTTGGTGTCGGGGTCAATAACCTGCACTTGGCTCCAGTTCACATCAAAGGTGAACGGGTTGCCGATGAGGTTCCAGCCTTGCTGCAGCGGAATCTGGAACGGCTGGCTGGTGTCGGCAGGCGTGCCCTCTATGGTGAGCGGTAGGTCTTCCGAAGTTTCGAGGAAGTAGCCGCGTCCCAGCTGGAAGCGGTTCGCAGGCGCGTTCGGATAGAACACATAGCGCGACTGGCTCGGATCCCAGCTGAAGAAGCGGAAGGTCGCCGACGCAGGCACATTCAGCAGGTCGCGCACATCTTGCGTGTAGTCATACGGCGCAGAGACCAGGAACCGCCCCTTGAAGAAGGTGCGCAGCGGCTCCGACTGGAACTCGCCGATGACCGTATTGCGCCCCGAGCTGATGGTCACCGAACGCTGGTTGGGTCGGAAGGTGAAGCCGGTCTTTTCGGGGATGACCACATACTCGCCGGGCGGCACATTCGTGAAGCTGTAGTTGCCGTTTGCGTCGGTGGTCACCGGAGGCACAACCTCCGTCGTGCCAAACAGCAGGCGCACGGTTACCCCAGGTTCAGGTGCACCGCCGAAGCGTCGCACAATGCGCCCCGACGCCGAGCCAGGCGGCAACAGCACGAGCTGGAAGTTCAGCGTGGTGGTTTGGTTCGCGGGCACATTCAGTGTCTGGCTCTCAGGCGCGTAGCCGGGCGCGACCGCTGTAATCACATACTCGCCTGCAGGCACCGTGAAGGTATAGACGCCGTTCGCATCGGTGGTCACATCGGCGCGGGTAGTCGCGCCCGCGACGGCAGTGACGCGCGCGTTCGGAATCGGATTGCCTGTGTTCACATCGGTTACCGTGCCCGTGACCGTGCCCGGTTCAGGCTCCAGCACGAAGTCGCCGACAGCCGTCGTCTCGCCCGAGCGCACCTGCACATTGCGGTAGACGCCGTCGGGCGTGGGGCGCACAGGCGGCAGTGAGTAGCCGCCGAACGCCAACCCTACAACCGTTACATCCCAAGTACCGACGGGCACGCGCGGGATGAGGAAGGTGCCGTCGGGATCCGTGACGACCTCGCGCGTCAGTTCGGGATCGGTGGTGTTGGTGGCGCGCACCAATGCACCGCGCACAGGCTGGTTGTTGATGTCGATCACACGCCCGCTGATTTGCCCAGGCGGTGTCGCCAACATAATCAGGTTAACTCTTGCGGTCTCTGCCACCAGCGTGACAGTTTCTGGGTGCTGCGTTTTGAAGCCTGGGCGTTCCGCGTCCACGATATACACGCCTGCTTCCAACCCCACGATGCGGTAGAACCCGTTGGAGTCGGTAATCGCATACCCCGCATCCACACCAGCGATGCTTGGGGGAGTAATGCCTATCACCCGCACCAGTGCACGCGGCAGCGGAGTGAAGGTGCGCGTATCAGGGTCGTACTGGCGGACAACGCCCTCCAGCACGCTATGCGTCATCCAGCCAAAGGCGTTGTGGATGATTTTGTTACGCAGCGAGCGGCACCACAACAACCCCGGTGGACCGTCTGTGTACCCAGAGTTGACACCTTCAAGACCGAACGCCAAGAAGGCAACCTTCGAGCGGTTCGCGTCGTTGACATAGTAAGAGCCTGCTTGGTTGGAGGTGCCCAACAGCGTGCCCTGATTGACGCGCGGTTGCGTGTAGATGTAAGGTGCACGAGCTGAAGACGCTACCGTCACTGTGTCCAGCCACACTTGGTTCCACGCCGCGTCGGTGTAGAGCGGACCCGTGCCTGCGCCCACAGGTGGGATTACATCGAAGATATCAAAGCCAGGCAGCACCAAATACGCTGCTGGATGCGATAAGCGCAGCTCATCCGGCTGATCAGGCACAACCGTAGTGCCCTGATATCGTATCCAGATAGGGATTCCGCCAGGATTTCCAGCGAGCGGGTTTGGATCCTCGCCTGCAGGCGCAGCAACGCCCTGCAGTTGGTGGCGCAAGCCGCGGTAGGGGATTAGGAACACATCGTCGGCGGTGTCGCTGTCGAACGACACGCGCAGGATGTCGTTCAGGAATTGGTTCGCGAACGAGCCGCGCAAGCTCAGCGCCCACGCGATGTCCTGGCCGCTAAACAGGATGCGTCCGCTGTTTTGCAGGAAGTTGCGAATCAGCGTCTGCACTTCGGGGTCTAAGATATGTCCGGGTCCCGCCCACACATTGCCGGCATAGGGGCTGCCCCAGATGACCATTCGTGGCGCGTGCAACTTGTTGCGGAAGCCGCCTCTCAGGTCGGTGGGCTCGCGCTCCGTGCGCGGCAGATAGCCCGCCAACACTGCAGGTGTAATTGGGTTGCGGCATTGTACGCGCCAGATGCTATACAGATTGCCGTAGGTGGTGTTCTGTCCGAGGGTGTCGGAACGAATAAACGCCCCCAAGACATTCGGGTGCGGAATCGCCCCATCACCAAAGATAATCAAACCCTGACCGCTGGGCGGCTGCGTGATGTCGAACGGCGGCTTGCCCGTCGGGTTGTCTGTCCAGTAGCTCTCGACGGGCTGCCAAGTCGGGCGCGTGAGGGAGTTGCCAATCACATCGACGCGGTTCTGCACGAAAATCTGCCCGCCCATGTAGTCCGAGACCAGCAGGATGTTGTGCGCGCCCGTGAACTGCTGCGTTGTGAAGCCCGAAATGTTATCGTAGATGAACTCGTTGCCTGCGTTGTCGCGCACAATCACATCCAAGTAAAAATCGCTCGGAATGTCGGGCGTGCGCCAAGTAGCAACATACCAGTCGGTGGGATTGCCGTTGTCGTCCAGTTCGGGCTGCAGCAGCAGCGTGTCGTCGATTCTGCCGTCGAATCCCAAACGCGCCAAGCTGTAGGGGTCTTTGTATTCGTAGGTCTCTGGGTGAATCGCCTGCTGCCCAACCTCTACAAACAGCGGCACATACGCCTGCCCCTGATCGACCAGAATGCGGTTCGGGAAGAAGGGATCGAACTGGAACAGCTGGTACAGGCGGTGTTCCAGCCCTTCGGCGTCTTGCTCGGCGCTGTCGGGGTCTTTGAACTGCACGCGCACGAAGTTGACGCCGCTTTGCAGGTCAAGCACGCGCACCTTGATGGTGACCGTGTCGCCGGGGAACATCTCCTTGGGGCTGACGACGGGCAGAACCTCCATTAGTGGTGGCGTGAGGTCGAACACCAGCGTCTCCCACAGGTCGTGGACGCCTGGTCCGGGTGGTTCTGCGCCCTGCGTGCGGGTGGAGTGGTACGCGACGCGGTTGCGCGTGTCGATAGCGGCGGTGGGGTACTTTGCGCCTGCTGCTGGTGCAAAGAACGCCACGCCGGGCACATCGGGGCGTGCCAGATCCGCTGTGCTGGGGTCGGTGGTCAGCGAGCGCGTGTCAGCTGCTGACGGAGGTTCAGGCAACAGCGCAGGCAGGTAGTAAATGTCATAGATATTGTTCACCACATCCACGCGGTCGGACGGCTCGCCCAGACGATGCGGTTGACCCGACTTGCGCGTCGAAGAGAAGACGATATATGGGGTGCCGCCAATCTGCGCCCAAGTGGGCTGACGGTCGCGCGGGCGATTGCCGTTAGCATCGACGAAGGTCGTCCACTGCACAACAGTCAGCGTGTTGAAGTCCAGCACATAGATGTAGCTGCTTCCGTCGGCGGCGATGCGGGCGAACGCCACGCGGTTGCCGTCGGGCGACCACGCAGGCTCCACATCGTTCTCGCCAGGGCCGGGGAAGGTAATGCGCTTGAAGAAGTTTCCGTCTTCGAACGGGCGCCCGTCGGTGCGTGCGACATAGAGGCGGTAGCGTCGGTCGGCTTCCGTCTCACCTGAGAGCAAGCGGTTAGACGAGAAGATGACCAAATTGCCGCCTGGGCTAAGCGTTGGGTGGAGGTTTTGCGTGACGCCGTTGTTGTCGGAGGTCAGCACCACGCGCTGTCCCGTGCTGAGGTTACGCACGACGATGTTGTAGCTGCCTGCCGCGCTGCGGTTGGCATAGGCGAGGATGTTCGCGGAGGCGTTAAGCGATGGCTGAATCTGGCTGCCGAACTGTTCGTCGGGCGTGTCCCCTGTGATGGGCGTGAGGTTCGTCAAGTTGCTCAAATAGGTTTGAGAACCTTCATCGATGTCGCCGCGCCAGATGCGGTAGCGTGGCGTGGGGTTCACCAGGCGCCCGTCTGGCCCAACACCACCTGCGTTGCTGGCAAAGAACATCTTCGCTGCGCCGGGGTTATACACGGGGTGAATCTCGTCGGGCGCAGCGTTGGTGATGTCGCGATCCCAGCGCGGCGCGCGCGTGCGTTGCTGTCGCTGCTGCAGCTGCTGATGGAACTTTTGTGGGTCGAATAGCCCGTCCTTGCGCCATCGCACATTCCCACTCTGAGGGGCGCGCGGCGGCGCAATCCTGTAGTTTTGTGGCGGGATGGGCTTATATGCGGAACTGGGCAATACATGGCGCGAAGGACGATCGCGGTACGGGTCTTCACCCTGCCGCGTGCTACCGTCCGCATAACCCGTGTAAATCGACAATAGCCCCGCCACTGCCAGAAGCCATCGCCATCGTCGTATCACTGCGTTTGAACCTCCTCTTCAGTTAGATTCCGTATCACTCGCGATACTCCTGCCCGATTTTGACGCCCGACATCGGATTCTGTTGCGCTTCCGAGTATACCTGCTGCGTGAGCGTGCGCCAGATGCGACGCACCTGCGCTTCGACTTGTTCCAACGAGCGGTGGGTGCGAATCACCCAGTCGGCGAAGACCGTCTTGCATCGGGTGGGCAGTTGTGCTTGCAGGATTTGCCGCGCACGCTGGGGTGGGACACCACGCGCTATGAGACGCTGGCGCTGCAGTGCGGGCGTTGCCTGCACTACCACGACCGCATCGAAAGACCCCTGCAACGCGACTTCGATGAGCAGCGGTACCTCGACGAAGATGGGCGTCAGCGAGGGCTCGTGCGCTCGCAACTGCGCCTGGAGTGCCCGCACCACAGCGGGATGCATAATCTGGTTCAGGCGCCTCCGCGCGACAGGATCGCCGAACGCCAACGCCGCCAATCGTTCCCGCACCAGCGCGCCGTCCGCCGCTGTAATCGCCTGCCCAAACTCCCTTATCAGCTGCTCCCATACTTCCGTCCCTGGAGCGAGAAGCGCCGCCACTAACTGGTCGCTGCTAACCGTCTGTGCGCCCAGCGACTCGAAAATGCGCAAGACCGTCGTCTTGCCGTCGGCGACGCCACCCGTGATGGCAATCCGTTGCATTAATCATTTGCGGAGTCCGCTTCGGTTCCTGCCGTCGAATCGCTGGATTCGGTCGGATTCTCCGCTTCTTGGGTCACCGCGCGCAGCTGCTGTAGTTGCGACGAGAGTCGTTCGCCAATAGTGAACCCGCTGCCTCTGGTGGAACTTACGCGTTGGCGATGTTCCTGCACAGCCTGCTGCTCTTCAGGCGCACGCAGGCTGATAATCATGCGTCGGCGGCGCGGATCCAGCTCGATAATCCGCCCTTTGACCATGTCGCCGACCGAGACAACCTCTTCAGGCGACTTGATACGCTTGCTGCTGAGTTCTCCGAGGGGTATAAATGCTTCCACGCCCTCTTCAACGCGGGCGAACGCTCCTGTACGTGCTATGCGCGTGATGGGCACCTCCAGTTCGTCGCCTACCTGATACTTTTGTGCCGCTATCTGCCATGGGTCGGGCAGCGCTTGGCGACGGCTAAGCGCAACTTTGCCGTTTTCAGGCTCCAAGCGGATGACAACGACCTCGATTTCGTCACCCTCTTTGAGCACCTCGCGCGGGTCGCTCACGCGCGCCCACGAGATCTCGCTTACATGGAGCAATCCTTCGTATATGCCAATATCGACGAACGCGCCGTAGCCCGTAATGCGTTTGACCACTCCCTTGAAGCGGTCGCCAACCTTGATCTTAGAAAACACCTCCTCGCGTCGCTTGCGCTCCTCTTCCTCGCGCTGGCGGCGTATCTCTTCCTCTGCCAGACGGTTGGAGGCAACCGCCCTGCGCCGCACATGGTCCAAGTCAATGATTTTGATGGGGATGACCTCGCCCACCAGTCGATCGAGCTGGTTCGGCGGCAGACGGCGGGCAATCTGGCTGGCGGGCACAAAGCACCGCACGCCAATGTTGACCACAACCCCACCCTTAACCGCTTCGTCGACCATCGCCTCTAAGGTCTCTTTGTTCTCGTAGGCACACACAAGCGACTGCCAGAGCTTGTCGAAATCCGCTTCGCGCTTAGATAGCACCGGCATGCCTTCCTCGCCGCGTGTGCGCATCACCTTCACATCGATGGTGTCACCAACCTGCACCACATCGCTCGCTGACTCTACTCTGCCCGTCGACAGCTCCTCTTTGGGGATCTTGATTTCGGTCTTCATCCCGACATCGACCAGTGCGGCATCGCGGTCGACCTGAACGACGGTCGCTTGGATGACCTCACCAGGCTCGAACGATGGAAAGCTTTGTTCGAGGGCTTCGTCCATCGAGAGGTTCTCTTCGTCGGTAGGTGTAGGTTCTGCCGCTGCTGCAACGGGCGCAGGTTCAGGCGTGGTAACAGTTGGGGAGATGGGCGTTTCGGGGGCTGGTTCAGGCGCGGCTTCCGCCGACCCAGCCATCTCCGTGGTGCGTGCACTCTCCATCGCGGTACTCGGCTCGCTCGCAACTGTTTCCACAGCGCTCGTCGTCGCCTCCATCGACTCGGTCATCGGGTTCTCGCGGGTCTGCTCGTCACTCCACATGGTTTCACGGACCTCCTACAGGGCTAATTGTTTTACTTCGGGGCAGGTTCTAAGACTCCTGCCGACAGCGGTTTCGGTTCGTGCAAAACGCCGTCGATATAAGTATACTCCACATTTTGCGTGTGGGGGTCCCACAGCAGCACATCGGCGCATGCCCCTGGACGCAGCGTACCGAGGTCGGTCTCGTAGCCGAGCGCACGGGCAGGGTTCGCCGCGCATACCAGCGAAGCGACCTCCAGCCCCAGCGTCTGGGCACAGTGGCGTAAACAGGTATCCATAGCAATCGAGCTGCCCGCCAGCCCGCCCGTTTCAACCATCCGCGCCGCACCGTCGCGCACCACCGCACGATGCCCCCACAACTCGAAGGCATAGCCATCCGGCATGCCGACGCCCGTCGTGCCGTCTGAAATGCAAATCACGCGCGATGCGCCCTTTGCTTTGATGAGTAGCTGCGCCGTCGCCGCGTGGGTATGCACATTATCCCAAATAATCTCGGCGGTCAGCTCATCGTGCAGCATCACTGCGCCTGCCAAACCAGGGTCGCGATGCTGGAACGGGCGCATGGCGTTGAAGGTGTGCGTGGCGTGGCGCGCACCCCACTCGATGGCTTGCACGGTCTGCTCATAGGTCGCGTCGCTATGCCCGATGGAGACAATCACGCCCTCCTGCGTCAGGAACTCTACTACCTCTCGCGCGCCCTCCAGTTCAGGCGCGAGTGTCACAATGCGCAATTCGCTAATCAATGAGCCCAGCTCGTTCCGTAGTTCGCGTAGGCAGGGCGGTCGGATATGCTCTGGGGGCTGTGCGCCCGCGCGTTTGGGGTTGATAAACGGACCCTCCATATGGCACCCCAGCACGCGCGCACCGCCCGAACCATTGTGGCGCACTTCTCCCGCCGCTTCGAGGCACTGCCGTATCGCCGACCACGGGGCGGTCAGCGGGGTCACCAAAAACGCCGTGACGCCGCGGGTTGCCAGTTGCTGGGCAATCGCGCGTATCGCATCTGGCGTACCCTCCATCATATCGCGCCCGAAGCCGCCATGCACATGCAGGTCAATCATGCCCGGCAGCGCAATCAGGTTGCGTGCATCCACATCGGGCGGCTCGATGTGCCCCACTTGGGCGGGGTCATACGCCTCCCACGCGACAATCCGTCCTTTGTCCACCACCAGCGCGCGGTGCGGGTAGCGCTGCCCATCCGTCACCAGCGCACCACAGTAAATCCGAAACGCCATGCGCTCTAAAGTGTACCCTACTCGACGCGGAATCGCGCCCCGCCGAAGCGCACAATGTCGCCCGCTCGCAAGGTCTGCCTGCTAACACGCTGCTCGTTCACATAGACGCCGTTGGTGCTGTTCAGGTCGTAGACCACCAGCGCGCCGTTTTCGTAGGCGATACGCGCGTGATGGCGGCTGACCGATGGGTCGGGGATGATGAGCATGTTGTCCGTCTCACGCCCGATGGTCAGCCCTGTGGGTGGGATGGTGATGCGTTGCCCTGCGAGTGCGCCCTCTATGCCCACCAGCGCGGTCGCCTGTGCAACGGCGACGCCGCCTGCAGCGGGCGCGGGCGGGTAGCCCTGCGTCGGTGTCGGGGACGGGGGCATTGCTGTGGGCGTGCAGGCGCACGCGCCCGTGAGGGGGTCTTGCCGCTGCCCGCAGTAGGGACACACGCCCGGCGGCGTCGGCGGCGGGGGCGGCAACGGCGAGCGCACCACATCGCGCGGCGCACGCGCCGCTTGACCCTCGCGCAACTGGAACTGCACCCGAAACGAGCCTATCTGCAGCAGGTCGCCGTCGCGCAGTTCCACAGGCGCGCTAACGGGCTGCCCGTTGACCGCCATCGGCGCGAGCGGAACCAGCACATAGCCGCCGCCGTCCATCCGAATCTCGGCGTGGCGTGGGGCGACTTGCGGGTCGCCGCGCAGGGGCACATCCGCCAACTCGTCGCGCCCCAGATATGCCCCGTCGCGGTCTATCGGGTAGTCCTTGCCCTCGTTGCGCCCGTACAGCACGCGCACCCACGCCGCGCGGGTGAGCCACTCCAGCAGCCCGATAAACAGCCCAATCCCCGCGCCAATGAGTGTTAGCCCGACCGCGCGGGACGGCGCGCCCGCCTCGCCTTCCGCACGCAACGCGAAGCCGAACACCGAGCCAATCGTGAACGCCAGAAAGTCGAACAGCGCGCCGCCCAACGCCCCACCAATCGCGCCCCCCAACAACCCGTTGCGCATCCGCTTCGGCGAACGCGCAATCAGCCCCTCCGACAACCCAATCAACGCCCCGAACGCACTCCAACCGAGAATGCGCCCCCCAATCAGCCCTGCTGTCGGTCTCGTCGCGCCTAACACCCCAAAGATAATCTGCCCGATGGTCACACCCACCCAGCCGCCAATTGCGCCCACACCCGCTCCCAGCGCAACCGCACGGACGATATACTTGCCTGTGCCCAGCGACAGCCCCGTCGCCAGCCCAATCATCGCGCCAATCAGTAGCCCTGAAGTTGAGCCAAACCGTGCAAGCTCGCCCCAGTCCCCCATTCGGCGGATATCGTCGCTGATGAACGGCTCGTTCACGAACCAGGCAAGCACCCCGCCCACCGCGCCAAACACCATCATGTAGAAGAGCTTGCTGACCATCGCTACTCCACACGGAACAGGCTCGCGCCGAGCTGGAGCGTGTCGCCAGGCTTAATCGGCGTCGGCGCGCTGATGCGCACGCCGTTCACATAGGTTCCGTTTGTGCTGCCGAGGTCTTCGATGAGCGTCTGGTCGCCTTGGCGGATGATTTGTGCGTGCCTGCGGCTAACACCCATATCGTTCACCAGCGCGATGGCTTGGGCAGCGTCGCGCCCGATGGTCATGAGGTCGCCCGTGAGTTCGAACGCCTGCCCTGCGTAGGGTCCCTGCGTAGCAACAAGGCGTTTAGCAGGACCTGTTGCGACGAGGGGTGTTGTGCCAGCAGGCGCGGTTGGGTCAACGCCCGCGCTCTCCAGCGGCGGCAGGTCAGGCATCGGCGGCGCGGATGGCGCGGTTGCCGTCCCACTCCCCTGCCCTGCAGGGGTCGGCTGCGGCAGCTCCACACCGAGTTTGCTCATCGCTTCGCCCAATTGCTGCGGCTTCTGCGTCGCCAAGCGCACCAGGAACACGATAACCCCGATTGCCAGCGCGAGCGCAATCACAAACATCACTATCGCGCCGATTCGGCTGGTCTGGGGCGTCTCGGCGTCGCCCTGCCCTTCCCTGCCCTTCGGCGCGACCTCTAAGGTGGCGACGCTCCCGCTCAACGCGAGTTCGATAATCGGCACGCGCGTCTCGCGCTCGGCTTTCAGCGTGGTCTCCTGCGACGCTTTGCCCTCGTCGCCGTAGCGCGCTGTGATGGACACCTTGCCCAGCGGCACACGCTCAAAAATCAGGATGCCCTCCGCCGACGGTTCCAGCACGCGCGTGTGCGTCTTGCCGTTGGCATCCGTAAGCTCCACGATTGCACTGGCGACGGGCTTGCCCTGCGCCTGCAGGTTCACCTGCACCCGTGCTACATGGCTGAATCGGTCGCTGGTCAGCTCGGTCTTCTCCTTGAGGTCGGCGATCTTGAGTTGGGCGAGGTTGCCCGTCTTGGCGTCGTAGACCCAAAGCACATCGGCGTCTGGGGGCAGTTTGATTGTGACGGAGGCGTCGCTGGTCTTCTGGGGCGGGCTGAGCGGCTCGCCTTTGGCGTTCTCGGTCCACCACCAGCGCTCCCCTTCCCCCGCGAAACTCAGCGTCGTCTCGCGCGGCGCGGTGAGCTTCTCGTTCGCAGGCGGCTTGGGCGACTCCTGTGCCCGCCCAAGCAGCAACCCCAGCAGTGCAATCACCCATACGGCTCGCATGGAATGTTGGATTCCCCTGCGCGCCGAAAGTTCCTGCCTGCAAAAACCGCCTGCGCGTGCCGATAATTTCGCGCGAATGCCCAGCGGGAGGCGAACCGAGTGAGCGAGATTCTATCGCAGGCGGAGATCGAGGCGCTTCTGGCGTCGCTTGCAGCGGAAGACAGTTCGGGCAGCGACTTCGGCGCGCCTGTCGCCGCGCCTGTGGGCGGGATGGGAACCCCACGCAAGCCCATCGCCTACGAGGTCTACGACTTCCGCCGACCCGACAAGTTCTCGCGCGACCACCTGCGCACCCTGCAGATGGTCTTCGAGACCTTCGCGCGGCTCTGCTCGACGAACCTCGCCACCTACTTGCGCACGCCTGTGCATATCGAACTCATCTCGCTGGAGCAGATTCCCTACGAGGACTACCTGCGCTCGCTCAAGCAGTCGGCGTTCATCGTGTTCAGTGCGCCCCCGCTGTCGGGCGAGGCGGTGCTGGAGATGGAGTTCGCGCTCGTGTTCACCATGCTCGATCGCCTGCTTGGTGGGGTGGGCAAGCCGATTGAACGCAACGCTTTCACTGAGATTGAGAAGCCGCTGGTACTCACGCTCGCGGAACGCATGCTGATGGCGTACCGCAGCGCGTGGGAGAGCATCCTGCAGGTAGACCCGAAGATTGAAGCGCTGGAGACCAGCGCACAGTTCGTGCAAATCGCCCCGCCCAGCGACATCGTGATTACCGTGCTGATGGAAGCGCGTTTTGGCGAGCGGCGCGACGCGATGAGCCTGTGCGTGCCCCATATGGTGATTAAACCCATCACGCCGCGCCTCAGTTCGCAAAACTGGGTCTCCAGCGCGGGCAAGCGCACCACGCCCCTGCTGCGCCGTATGCTGACCCAGCACCTGCAGCGCACTGCCGTCACCTGCCGCGCACGACTGGGCAGAACCCGCATTCGCCTGCGCGACCTGCTCCACCTTAAGGTCGGTGACACTATCCCACTGGACACACCTGTCAACGGTAAGATCGACCTGCTAATAGAGAACCGTGTGAAGTTTCGCGGCAAGCCCGCCATCCGCAACCGACGGCTGGTTGTCGCGATTACCGATGTCGTCTCGGAGGAGTGAACCGTGAACGAAGTCTCGGCTGAGGTCTTGACCCAATTCGTGGTGAAGCAGGCACAGGTCTGGCAAAGCGTTGCCCTGTACCTGTCCGAGCAGAACAACACGCTGGTCGAAATCCCGACGCCGCAGTCCAGCGCGGTGCCGATTAGCGACCTGACGGGGCTGACCGCAGACCCTGTGCTGCACATTCAGGCGCAGTTCGCTGAGCAGAGTGATGCGCCGTGCTTGTTCGTGGTGGGCGAGCAGATAAGCGAGCGCGCCGAGAGCCAGCGCGCCCTGCTTGAAGCGACGCTGGGCAGCGCACCCGAGGCCATCGACGACGCCGCTCTCGCCGCCGTGCAAGCATTCGGACAGCACCTGATGCAGGGGCTGGCAATCGCGTTTGGGAACCTCACCAGCAAGACCTTTACGCCCGATCAGGTCATCGCCCGCTACGAGCCTATTACCTTCCCGCCCAACTTCCTGACCGTCGACGAGGTTATCGCCACGCGCTTCACGGTGAAGATTCCCGAACGCCCACCGTTCACGCTCACTTGGCTGCTGACAGAGAACCTTGCGCGTGCGCTGCTGGGCATGCAGCCTGCCGAATCGGACCCGTTGCACTCACTGCTTGGGCCCGAGCCGTCCGCGCCTACCGCTGCGCCCGCGCCGACGCCCCCCGCGTTCAACATCTTCGCCGACACAGAAGACACCCCCGAACGCAATCTCGACCTGCTGCTGGACATCCCGTTGGAGGTGTCCGTTGAACTGGGGCGCGTGACGATGCTCATCCGCGAACTACTGGAGGTCGGCACAGGCTCCATCGTCGAGTTGCAAAAAGCGGCGGGCGAGCCTGTGGAGGTGCTGGTCAACGGCAGGCTCATCGCGCGGGGCGAGGTGGTCGTCGTGGAAGACAACTTCGCCGTGCGCATCACCGAAATCCTCTCGCCCGCCGAACGCATTCAACGCCTGGGAGCGTAGCCATGAGACGCCTTTTCGATAGAAGATTATTGTCCCTCCTCCTGCAGGTTCCCCCCGCTTCGCAAGGGGAACCACCCGTTCGGTTCTCACTGCGAGCAGGGGGAACCCCAAGGAGGGGGTTCTCCATCACCCGCGCCCTTGCGAAGTGTGCTTCGGTTATTAGCGTCGCGGTGGCAATCTCCGCAACTTGGGCGCAAGAGTCGCCCGACGCGCTTGCACCAGGCGCGTTCGGCACGCGGGCGAGTGCGCCTGTGCAGCGCGTGGTGTCGCCCGACGCCTCCTCGACGGGCTGGGCGCAGTTGGGGGTCGCCCTGCTCATCGTGGCGGTCGGCTTGCGCTGGGGGCTGCCCCGCCTGCTGCGCTGGGCAGGCAAAACAGGAGACGGCTCGCCCGTCGACGGACAGATACGGATTATCGAGACGCGCAGCGCGGTCGGGGGCAGCCTGATGTTGGTCAAGGCACGCGACAAACTGCTGCTGATTGGCGCGACCCCGCAGGGGATGCACCTGCTGGCAGACCTGACCGACACACTGCCGAAGCCTGAACCTGCGCCAATCGCCGAGAGCGCGTTCGAGCAGGTACTCCGCACCGCCCGCCCCGCCGCACCGCCGCCCGACCTGCAGCAGGAAGCCGCCGCGCATGTGCAAACGCGCCTCCGACAGACCCGCGAACGCCTGCAAAACCTGCTGGGAGGCGAACGATGAGGGCAATTGCGCGTTCAAAGTTTAGGGGTTGTCCCCCCCATGCAGGTTCCCCCCGCTTCGCGAGGGGAACCGAGCATAGCGCGTGGGACTGCCCAGACTCACGAGGGGAGCCGAGTCGCGTGACCGTTCGGTTCCCTCTGCTTGCAGGAGGAACCTTGAGGAGGGGGTTCTCGTTCATTCGTGCTTTGGGGCGTGTCGGGGTGGGGGCAAAGCCTGCACACCGCGCCTTATGCACTGTTTTCACCTTGCTTCTCCTATTCACCCACCTCCTCCCAGCCCTCGCCCAAGAGACGGTTCCCCTGCCCCGCGTGAGCGTGGAAGTCGGCACGGCGCGCAACCCGCAGGAAGTCTCCACCTCGCTGCAAATCCTCGCCATCCTCACCCTGCTGTCGGTCGCGCCGTCCATCCTGCTGATGATGACCGCCTTCACGCGCATCGTGATTGTGCTGTCGTTCCTCAAGAGCGCGCTCGGCACGCCGAACATTCCACCCACGCCCGTGATTATCGGGCTGAGCCTGTTTCTCACCTTCTATGTGATGGCGCCCACGCTGGACGAAATTAACCGCACCGCCTTGCAGCCCTACATGCGCCAGCAAATCACCTTCCCGCAGGCGTTGGAACGCGCTGAGAAGCCCATCCGCGCCTTCATGCTCCGCCAGACCTACACGGAAGACCTGAACCTGTTCATCCGCTTAAGCAAGCAGCCGCCGCCCCGCACCGCCGACGACCTGCCGCTGACCACGCTCATCCCCGCGTTTATGCTCAGCGAACTCAAGACAGCGTTCATCATCGGCTTCTACATCTACATCCCGTTCCTGGTGATTGACCTCATCGTGGCGAGCATCCTGCTGTCGATGGGCATGATGATGCTCCCGCCTGTGGTGGTCTCGCTGCCTGCGAAGTTGTTGGTGTTTACGCTGGCGAACGGCTGGAATGTGCTGGCGCAAGCGTTGGTGCAGGGCTTCCGCTGAAGGTATACTTGCAGCGGGAGCGAGCCGACATGCACTTCGAAACACGAGCGATTCGGGTAGGACAGGAGCCAGACCCCGCTACAGGCGCGATTATCCCGCCGATTTACGCCACCAGCAACTTCCAGCGACGCTCGATTGACCAACACGAGGGCTACTCGTACTCGCGGGTGTCGAACCCGACACGCGCAGCGGCGGAGCAGTGCCTCGCCGCGCTGGAAAACGCCCGCTACGCCTTGCTGTTTGCCTCAGGCATGGCGGCGGAAGTCGCGCTGCTGGGGTTGCTACGCCCAGGCGACCATGTGGTCTGCACGCGCGATGTGTACGGCGGCACAATCTCGATGTGGAAGCACCTTGCGCCGCAGCGGGGCGTCAGCGTCTCGTATGCGAACATGCTCGACTTGGACGCCACCGCCGCCGCCATCCAGCCGAACACGCGCATGCTGTGGCTCGAATCGCCGACCAACCCGCTGACCTATGTGCTGGACATCCGCGCGCTCGCCGCACTGGGGCATCGGCATAACCTGCTGGTGGTCATCGACAACACCTTCGCCACGCCGTACCTGCAGAACCCGCTGGAGATGGGCGTCGATGTGGTAGTGCATAGCGTCACGAAGTATCTCGGCGGGCACAGCGATATTCTGGGCGGCGCGCTGGTGTTCAATCGCGAGGATTTGTACGAGCCGCTGTGGGACCAACAGGCGATTGGCGGGGCGGTGCTGTCGCCATTCGAGAGTTGGCTGCTGCTGCGCGGGATGAAGACGCTCGCGGTGCGCATGCGCGCCCACTGCGAGAACGCGATGCAGGTCGCCCGCTACCTCGCCGAGCATCCCAAAGTAGAGCGCGTGCTGTACCCTGGCTTGCCCGACCACCCACAGCACGAGTTGGCGAAGCGGCAGATGCGCGGCTTCGGCGGGATGATTGCCGTCTACCTCAAGACCGACCGCGCAGGGGTAGACCGCTTCTGCCAGAGCCTGCGGCTGTTTAATCTCGCCAGCAGCCTCGGCGGAGTGGAGTCGCTGGTCGGCTACCCCGCCACGATGTCGCACGAGGGGCTGACCGAAGCGGAGCGGCTGGAGCGCGGCATCACGGACAACCTCGTGCGCTTGTCAGTCGGCATCGAGCATCCCGACGATTTAATTGCCGACTTGGAACAGGCGTTGGAGCGATTATGACTCTTCAGCGCGTTCCATCCGTTCAGGCGCGGAGACGCCCAGCAGCCCCAGCGTGCGGGCGAGCGTAATCCGCGTCGCTTGCGTCAGCAACAGCCGCGCGGCTTGCAGCGCAGGTTCCGCACCCAGCACGCGGCACTCGGTGTAGAAGCCGTGAAACGCCCGTGCGACCTCCAGCGCGTATGCCGTCAACCGATGGGGTGCGTCGTGCCGTACCGCCAGCGCAATCTCGTCGGGCAGGTCAGCCAGCCGCTTGACCAGCGCGATTTCGGCAGGGTGCGTCAATACGCTCAGGTCAGTCGTTTCGGGGTCGGGCATCGCGACGCCCCGCTCCGCCGCCGTGCGCTCGATGCTGCAAATCCGCGCATGCGCATACTGCACATAGTAGACGGGGTTTTTCTCCGACTGCTCCTGCGCCAGTTCGATGTCGATGTCCAGCGTGCTGTCGTGCGAGCGCAGCAGGTAGAAAAAGCGTAGCGCGTCTGTGCCGATTTCGTCCATCACCTCGCGCAGGGTAATAAACTCGCCCGCGCGTTTGGACATGCGCACAGGCTCCGCCCCGCGAAACAGGTTCACCAGTTGGTAAATCAGGATATGCAGGCGGTTCGGGTCGTAGCCCAGTGCCGCCATCGCCGCTTTCATCCGCGCCACATAGCCGTGGTGATCTGCGCCCCACAGGTCAATCATCAGGTCGTAGCCGCGCTCGTACTTGTCGCGGTGGTAGGCGACATCGGCGGCGAGGTAGGTCGGCATGCCGTTTGCCCGCACCAGCACGCGGTCTTTCTCGTCGCCGAACGCGGTGGACTTGAGCCATAGCGCGCCCTCGTGTTCGTAGGCATAGCCGCGCGCCCGCAGCATCTCCAGCGTTGCCTGCACCGCGCCCGAATCGTACAGGCTCTGCTCCGAGAACCAGCGGTCGAAGCGCACGCCGAAGTCTGCCAAGTCGCGCGCCTGCTCTTCCAGCATCTGCTGCTTGGCGATTTGCTCGAACCGTTTCAGCACGGTTTCGGGGTCGCCTTCCGCGAACGAGTCGCCGTACTGCTCACGAATGCCCTGCGCAATCTCCTTCACATACTCGCCGTGGTAGCCGTCTTCGGGCATCTCGGCGGGTTCGCCCAGCAGTTGGCGGTAGCGGGTCAGCACCGACAGCGCGAAGTTGCGGATCTGTGTGGAGTTCTCGCCGTCGTTGATGTAGAACTCGCGTTCGACGGCGTAGCCTGCCGCTTCATAGAGGCGTGCGAGCGTGTCGCCGACGGCGGCGTTGCGCCCATGCCCCAGCGTGAGCGGTCCTGTGGGGTTCGCGCTGACGAACTCGATGAGCACGCGCTTGCCCGCGCCCAGCGTCAGGTTGCCGTACCCCATCCCGCGCTGCAGGATGTGGCGCACGACCGCGCCTGCCCAGTCGGGCTTCAGGTAGAAGTTCAGGAAACCCGCGCCCGCCACTTCCACGCGATCGACCCATGCGAAAGCGTCTTCAGGCAGGTGGTGGCGTATCGCTTCGGCGACCTCGCGGGGGTTGCGCCGCGCCTGCTTGGCTAACAGCATCGCCAGATTCGCCGCGTAGTCGCCAAACTGCGGGTTGCGCGGCGTCTCGATTTCGAACGCTGGCAGCACATCAAATGCCAACTCGCCCGCCTCATGCGCTGCTTGCGCCGCCTGCACAACCCACTCCGCTAACTGCTGGCGTATCATAGGCTGAAAATTATACCTTACTCGGCAGGAACCGCGCCTACCTACGCCGAAAATAATCCTATGCGTCCGATACGCGCGTCTGCGCCTGGGCGGGCAGGGATTGTAGGTAACCCCAGCGATATGTACGGGGGCACGGTTATTTCCACCGCTGTGCCCTTGCGGGCGCGATGCACCTTAGAGCCTGCCGCGCGCCTGACTTTCCAGTCCCCAGAGCGGTTGGTCGCGCCCGACACGCTGGAGTTGGCAGGCGACGAGTTCGATGTCTGTCGCGTCGCGTTGCAGGGGCTGGGCTTCACCGTCGAGAGCGCGCCGTTCGCCTTGCGCATCGAGACCGACATCCCTCCCCAGTCAGGGCTGGCGGGGTCCTCCGCGCTGCTGACGGCGATTGTTGCGTGCCTGCTGCACTATCGCGGCGAGGCGTGGCGCACGCCCCACGCACTGGCAGAGCGCGTGCGCCAGATTGAGGCGCAACTCTTGCAGGTCGCCTGCGGCTATCAAGACTTCTACATGGCGGTCTGGGGCGGGCTGAACCTGATGGAATTCCGCGACAAGCAGGGGCTGGGCGCAGACCCCAACGAGCCGTGGGCGACGGTGGAGCCGCTGACGGGCTACCTGCGCGGCGTTCAGATACCGCTGTGGCTGGCGACGACAGGGGGGACGCGCTTTTCGGGCGCGGTGCATGCGAACCTGCGCGCCCGCTGGGAATCAGGCGAGCGCAGCGTTGTGGACGGCATGCAGCGTATCGGCAGGCTGGCGCGTGAAGCGAAACGCGCTCTCATCGAGCAAGACTGGACGCGCCTTGCGACTCTGATGAACGAGAACTACTCGATTATCCGCGACTTGGGCGGCAGCGGCGAGAGCCTTGACCAGTTGGTCGCGTGTGCGCGGGAACACGGCGCGCTGGGCGCAAAGTTGGCAGGCGCGGGTGGCGCAGGCGGCACGATTATCCTGCTGACCCTTACGCCCGAAAAAACGCTGCCCGCCCTGCGCGAACTCGCGGGGCAGGTCATCCCGATTGCGCCCTGTGCGCCAGGAACAATTTTACAGTGAGAAGGGGGGAGCAAACTCCCCCCACGAGCATTAGCACCCTTCGCCGAATGCGAACAGCACTGTCAGCAGGTCTGCGTCGTCAACCGTGCCGTCGCCGTTGGTGTCTTCCGCCAAGAAGGAGCCAGTATTCCCAAAGGCAAACAGCACCGCCAGCAAGTCAGCGTCATCCACACAGCCGTCCATGTTCACATCGCCGTAGCTGAAGCCCGTGATTTGTAGGTTGTCAACGGCAAGTATGTTGCCGTTGTTCGCGCCAGTGCCACCGCCCACAAAATACCGCAGGGCGGTCGGTAGAGCAGATGAACCCCCTGGACGAATCAGGTACCAAAGTTGGAAATCTTGTGTGGGTTGCACAATCGCAACATTCGTTTGACCTGTGTCGAGGTCGCGAATGCCGACTTTGACCAGAAACGATGCAGGTTGGCCACGAAAATCGGTACCGTTAAAGGTGAACGCAACAAAACGGCGGTACCATTTGTTAATTTGAAGCCCATGGAAGGGGGTCCCAGGCTGATAGAAGACAACCCATCCCCTCGAGAGGGGTGAGGCATCTGGGTCATCGAGCCGCCCCACGACCCAAGTCGCGCGCCAGCCATTATTGGGGTTACCCAACTGAACTTCCGTGGTCGGGGTCACCCACTGGAACAGGTCGATAAAGTATTGAGCGGAGCCAGAAGGTTGTAAGGAAAAGGAGCCAATATTGTCGTAGTTGTAGCCATCTCCTACGGTTGGGTCAAATCCTACATAGACATCGTAGCTGATGAGCCAGGTCTCTCGCGCACCCCAATTGAAGTTTCTCTGCGTGCGTGGGAAGAGAGTGCCTTCCTTCCGTGCAGCAATCATCTGGTTCTGCCCGTTCGGGTTGGGACCTATGCCAAGCGGATTACTACCATAACCGTAGACAAACCAGTCCAGTGAGCCACCAGGGTTGTACCACGCCCCTTGCCCATTTATGGGACTGTTCGGGTTGTACGCCTCGAAGCCGTCGAATAAGCTCTGCGCGAAAGCGAACGCGCTCAGCGCCACACAAGCGACAGTCGTGCCAAAGATTCTCATCTGTCCTCTCATATCGCACCTCCGTCAGCGATAAGCACCCCTATTATACCACATTTTTGCAGGGAATGCCGAATTTCTTCCCTGAATGCCGCGCCTGCCGTTGGTAGGATGCATTTCAGCGGGGACAGCTCACTCGTTATCGGGACGAAAGTGCCAGGGGTAGCAGCCATCGTACCAAGCGTAAAGCGGGAAGCCGCGCTCACTGTAGAGCGCAAACGGGTCGCGTCGCCAGTCGGTGCGCGCAGGCAGCACCTGCCGTCCCACGGGATGCCAGCGCACAGAGCCGTCTACATACGCGAACACTGCCCCGCGCGAATGCATCCATAGTGTGCCGCTAAGGGGCGGAATGTAGCCGAACCGCGTGAACTCGTCGCCGTAGAGCGTATCGCCGACCATAGGCTCCGCAGAGCGCGTCGGGCAGCGACGGTACTGACACGGCTCAATCGGGCAAAACAGATACGGGCTGGTGCGTGCAAACCCCAGCACGGCGACCTTGCCCCGACTCTCCCACCAGAGGATGACTTGTGTCGGGCGCTCGACCTGCGCGAGCGGCAAGCCGTGAAGCAGCCCGTTGTAGGAGTACGAGACGGGCGCAGGCGGCTTGACAGCGTTCGCATAATCCGCCTCGACGCCCCCGCCGCGCGCCTGCAGCACGATCGCCGACGGACAGCGATAAATCTCAAGGCTCTTGATGTACGGCTGCAAGGCGTGCGACCAGTGCGACTGGAACGCGCGAATCAGCGCGGGGCTCGACGCCTGCGACAAACGCCAATCCACAGGCACGGGGTACTCGCCGTCATAATAGCCGCCCGAAACTTGCGCCAGTCCCATCGGGAAGGTCTCGTCGTGGTCGTTTAGGTACAAGTGAACCGCCGCTGCGAGTTGCCGCTGATTGCTGACACAGACCGTCTGACGCCCCTTCTCGCGCGCCTCCGCAAAGACAGGGAACAGTATCGCCGCCAGCACTGCGATTATCGCAATCACCACCAGCAACTCTATCAGCGTGAATCCACGCTTTCTCATACCAACCCCCAAAGTCATACACCCACAAGATACGCCGTCTAACGCGCTTCTCCTGTCGTTTCAGAGCGGTTTCGGCTGCATTTCGGGCGCAATTGCCGTCTCGCTGGCGGCGCGGTGGCGTTCGATGCGCTGGATGATGCCCCAATCGGCGCGGAGCCAGTAGTCGCCGTAAGGCACGGCGTAGGCGGGCAGCGCGCCTTGCCGTAGGCGCAGTTTCTCGGCGTGCGCCGCCTGCGCTGCGTCGGGCGCAAGCGTGTGGTCGCTCTCCACGCGGCTGCCGTCAGGGTTGTGCGCTTCGGGACGGTCGGGCAGCTCGACGCTTGGCTCAGGCAGGCGCACCTCACGAAAGGCATAGGCGCGCAGCGTGCGCGTCTGCAAGTCCAGCGCAAGGAAGGGTCGCTCTGGGCTGGGTTCGTAGCCTGGCTCGATGGCGACCAGCCCGCTCTGCAGCCAGTGGGGTAACGCGAACGCCGCGAGTTCACTCAGCGCAAAGCGCGGGTGGTACTGCGCGCCCACCAGCGCGATGCGCCACCGCTTGCCCGCGTCCAGCCGACTGCACATGCGTATCTCGTAGACCTGGTCGGGGACGAGAAACGCCAACGCCTGCAGCCCCGCGTGCATCACCAGGTGCGCGAACGCGCCCAGCGCTTCCAACACGCGCTGCCCACGCGCAGGCTGTGGCGGCAAACACTCCTGCCACGCCATGCGCTCGAAGTAGACCCTGCCGCCCCGCCGTTGCAGCAGCCACGCCTCCGCAGGGGTCAGCACCAGCGCGACATGCGCCGCCCGCCAAGTTAGCCACAGGTGATAGCCAATCACCAAGCCGCCGATGGCAACCAGCGCGCCCAGCAGCACCTGCGCCCAGCCCGAAAGCTTCATCACGCGCACCAAACTCTCAGGCTCCTCCCACAGCACCCAGCCCACAAACGGCAGTGCAATCAGCAGTCGCCAGCCGATGTTGCGCCAGAACTGACGCCCCGTCAGCGGACCCCAGCGCACGCCAATCGCTGCGTAGGGGTCGCGTCGGCATCGTGCGCAGCGGTCTTGCATCGGGTCGCACCCCGCCCCACACACCGAACAGCCCACCTGCGGCACGATGTACCCTGAACCGCTCACCACCCCAGAGTGTACCTCACACAGGGTATACTCTCGGCGCATCAGGAGCCGACGATGAAACTGCACGAGTACCAAGCGAAACAGATACTGAGCGAATTCGGCGTTCCGACGCCGCAAGGAGAGGTGGTCAGCACGCCCGCCGACGCGAAGGCGGTCGCCGAGCGACTGGGCAAGCCTGTGGTGGTCAAGGCGCAGGTGCTGATGGGCGGGCGCGGCAAGGCAGGCGGCATCAAACTCGCCAACACCCCCGACGAAGCCGCCAACGCCGCCGAAAGCATCCTCGGCAAGCGACTCGTCTCGCCCCAGAACCCGCAAGGACTGGTCGCCGAGAAGGTGCTGGTCGAAGAAGCCGTCGAAATCGCCCGCGAATACTACATCGGCATCACGATTGACCGCACGCTGCAGCGCAATGTGCTGATGGTCAGCACGCAAGGCGGGATGGACATCGAAGAGGTCGCCGCGCAAAACCCCGACGCGATTGCGACTGTGGCGATAGACCCGCTGCTGGGGCTGACCGACTACGCCGCGCGCGAAGTGCTGTATGCGGCAGGCATCCCGCAGGAGCAAATCCGCCCGCTAAGCGCGCTGCTGCACGGGCTGTACCGCGCCTACATCGCCGTCGATGCGAACCTCGCGGAGATCAACCCCTGCGCGGTGCTTGCCGACGGGCGGATTATCGCCGCCGACGCGAAGATCACCATCGACGAGAACGCGCTGTATCGCCAGAAGTCGCTTGCCGCGCTGCATGACGAAAGCCTCGACGACCCCATCGAGGCGGAAGCGAGCCGACGCGGGATCGCCTATGTGCGCTTGGGCGGCGACATTGGCGTGATTGGCAACGGCGCAGGGCTGGTGATGTGTACCGTCGACGAGGTCGCACGGGCAGGCGGGCGTGCCGCGAACTTTTTGGACATCGGCGGCGGCGCGAAAGCCGACCGCGTGCGCCAAGCCGTTGAACTCGTGCTGATGGACCCGAATGTCAAGGGGCTGCTGTTCAACATCTTCGGGGGCATTACGCGCGGGGACGAAGTGGCGCGCGGCATGCTCGAAGCGTTCGAAACGCTGCAGGTGAATATCCCCGTCGTGGTGCGCTTGGCGGGCACACACGCCGAAGAGGGGCGCGCCATGCTACAGGGCACACCGCTCATACCCGCCGAAACGATGCAAGAGGCGGCGCGTAAAATCGTCGACCTCGTACGCGGGGTATAATTTCGGTCGTGCGCTTCTGGCGACTGCCCAAGGCAGGCACACGCCTGCCCATACGGAACAAGCAGTTAGCGGCGCAAGCCCTCACCCATCGCTCACATACCGAAGGCGAACTGCTCGCCAGCAACGAACGGCTCGAACTGCTGGGCGATGCGGTGCTGGGCTTGATCGTTGCTGAGTACCTGTACCAGCACTTTCCTACTTGGGATCAGGGGCAACTCTCCAAAGCGCGGGCGAGCATCGTGCGGGCGAGTGTGCTGTGCGAGGCGGCTAAACGCGCAGGGCTGCCCCCACTGCTGCGCCTTAGCCCCGCCGAGGAGGCGGCAGGTGGACGCGAGCGACCCTCCATCCTCAGCGACGCCTTCGAAGCCGTGCTGGGCGCAATCTACCTCGATTCGGGCTATCGCGCCGCGCGCGACTACGCCCTCCAACACCTCAAGCCCGAACTGGACGCCCTGCACGCAGGCGAAATGCCTGTCCAAGACTACAAGTCGCAGCTTCAAGAACGCACGCAAGCATGGTGGCGCATCACTCCGACCTACGAGGTCGTCGAAGAATCGGGCACCCCGCACAACAAAACCTTTGTCGTGCAGGTCAAACTGCGCGACATCGTGGTGGGACGAGGCACTGGCTCCAGCAAAAAGCAAGCGGAGCAGAATGCCGCCGCCCAAGCAATGGAATTCACCCAACAGAACAGGAGGTACTTGGATGAAACCTTCGGCTGAAATCGGTGTCTTCGGAGGCTCTGGCTTCTACTCATTTCTGGACAAAGTGGAGGAGGTGAAAGTTGATACGCCCTACGGTCCACCCAGCGACCTCATCGCGATTGGCGAGGTGAACGGGCGGCGCGTAGCCTTCCTCCCGCGACACGGGCGCAAGCACACCATCCCTCCACACAAAATCAACTACCGTGCGAATGTATGGGCGATGAAGGAACTCGGCGTGCAGGCAATCATCAGCCCCTGTGCCGCAGGCAGCCTGCAACCCCATATCAAGCCAGGCGACTTTGTTGTCGCCGACCAGTATGTCGACCGCACGCACGGGCGCGCCGACACTTTCTATGAGGGTCCCACCGTGCATCATGTCTCGCCTGCTGACCCGTACTGCCCCGTGCTGCGCCAAATCGCCATCGAGGAGATTCGCGCCCACGGCATTCCCGTCCACGAGCGCGGCACGATTGTCGTCATCAACGGACCCCGCTTCTCCACCAAAGCCGAGAGCAAGTGGTTCACCTCGATGGGCTGGGAAGTCATCAACATGACACAGTACCCCGAAGCGTACCTCGCACTGGAGTTGGCGATTCCCGTCGTGAACATCTCGCTGATTACCGACTACGATAGCGGGCTGGTGGCGGAAGGCGAGGTCAAGCCCGTCACGGCGGAAGAGGTAATGCAGGTGTTCCACCAGAACGCCGAGCGCATCCGCAAGGTCATCTTCGGGATGATTGCCAAAATCCCGCCGAACTTCGAAAGCCCGATCCGCCACGCGCTGGACCATGCGAAAGTGACAGTCTAAACAGTCTAATCGAGATGCCGCGCCCCTGCACAGTGGAACACGCAGCGGGCGTGGCTGCTCACTCGAACAGCGACGGCGTAAAGTTCTGCAGCCGTTGGCGCGCAATCGCGACATATTCGGGGTTAATCTCGATGCCGATGTAGCGTCGCTTCAGGTTGCGCGCCGCAAGCGCAGTCGTGCCGCTGCCGAGAAACGGGTCTAACACCACGGCGCCTGCAGGTGCAGCCAGTTGAATCAGGTACTCGCACAGCGCAAGCGGCTTGACGGCTGGGTGTTGATTGAATGCGCCGCGCTCTTCAACGCTCGGCTTGGGCACCAGGAAATATTTGTCCAGCGTCTCCTCTATGCCCTCTACCAGCAGCACATTTGCAGGGAACATATTCTGCCCAATACGTACTTCCGTATGGAACAGCCCCACGCCATACTGGAGCATGTTCTCGAGGAAAGTGCCCTCGTAAGGTTTCTGCGCGACAATAATTGGCTCATAGCACGATTTGACTTGGGGCGTCTTCCAGCCGCTAAGCCGCTCTTTGAGCGATTGCTTGGTGTCCTCGCTGAGAGGCATCCGCTCGATAAAGTGGGCGACGCCCATCGCTTTGGGCTGATTTTGAGTGTAGAGCCACAGAAAGGTATCGCGAATGTGGAAGCCCGCATCCTCGACGGCGCACGCCATCCGATGCAACAGGCGCGGACTAGAGAAGGAGAAGAAAAACCCACCAGGCTTCAGCACGCGCAGCAACTCGCGCGAGACCTCCAGATACCACTCGTACATGCGCCTGCCCTGACTCGGGTCGAACTTCATGCCAGGCGGTAGGTGGAACACCGCTTGGCTTTTGTAGAAGCGTCGGGCAGCGCGTTCAGGCGTCCACTCATTGTCGAGCTTATCCAAAAAGTAAGGTGGGTCGGTCAGCACGAGGTCTACCGAATTCGCAGGCAAGCGCGGCAGGATCTCCAGCGCGTCCGCACAGATGATTCGGTCAAGCCACTCAGCGAGTAGGCTCTCACCCATCGCGTCTTCTCCTGCGCCGCAAGCGGCGGCTAAGGTACTCATACAGGGATTGTACCTCCTGCTCACTTAGATAGCCTTTCTCGATAGAGCGCGTAATCGGCTTCACCGCAGCGACGCCCACCACCCGTCCCCGTTCGTCATAGACCCAGTAGTTCTTGTCGGCACGATTGCAAAACTGACACTGGGGAATGATATTGTCGCCCTCTAACGGAAGCTTTGGATTGCGGTGTCCGCGTTGCAGCTGGGTGCGTTGATTTTTGTAGCGCAGGTTCATCTCACCTTCCCTCGATCCGCAAGTAGCGCAGCGATAATCGTATTTCTGCTTAACCGTCTCGAAATCACTATCTGCATTAGACGAGCGTCGCTTGGGCACAAACGCAGGATGAGGCTTCTCTAAAGTCACCAGGCGGTACGCGTCGCCTTCGTCGGGGGGCGGCACGCCTTCAGGGAGGTAGTTGCCGCGACGAGAAGAGACGATGTAGAAGCCTCGTTGCATACCCAGATGGCGTCCTGCCTGCACATCGTTCGTATCGGGATGGTACAGGCGCACGAAGTCGGTTAGTTCCTTTTTGGTAATCCACCGTGTGTTCGGGTAGCCTTGCGCCAAGTAGACTAACACCAGCGCGTCTTTCGTGAACTCCCCACCCTTTTCCAGTTGGGGGAGCTTGACACCAGCCCTCGCAAGATAATCCTTGTGATAAGTTGAGATGGTCTTGTATGTCTCCGTAACTTGCTCTTTGCTCAAGCGCTTCGCGGTCATACAGCGATTTTACCTAATACCGTCGCATGTTCAGAGCAATCATCTGCCCGCCTCCTTGAGGTTCCCCCCCCGCCTCGCGAGGGGAACCGAGAAGTGCGCCTGCGCGGTTCCCCCTGCACGCAGGGGGAACCTTGAGAAGGGGGGTTCACGAAGTCTGCCCGTCTACACGCCGACCATCTCGCGTGCCGCGCCTGTCGCTGTCCACGCACGCTCATGCTGCAGCACATAGTCGGCGACCTGACGGCGCAGCGCCATCGTGTTCGGCTCCGTTGTGCGCCGCATGTAGCGCTTGAGCGCAGTGAGCAGAATCTGCGCCATGTCGCCCTCGGCGAAGCTGTGAATCGCGCGGCGGGCGTGCGCTTCGATGGCGTCCATCGCGTCGTAGGCAAACACGCGCGTCATTGCCAGCGGTAGCGTGATATCGTACCCGCGCTGCTGCAACTTGCGCGTGCGCAGGTACGCGCTCTCCATCGCGTAGAGTTGAATCAAGCAGTCCGCCAAGTGCCCGACAATCTCCTGCTTCTCCTCCAGCTCCGTGCCGACCTGCTCGGCTGCCATCCCCGCGACTGCCAGCACCGCCTTCTTGGCGTTGGCAATGTAGCGTTCGATGGCGTCCAGCGGGTCTACAGGGTCGGGTGTGGGCATCTGCGGCGTGTTCAGCTCCGCGCGAATCGCGCCGATGGCTTCCATCAGTCCCGGCAGCTTGCCCTTGAGCGCACGGCGCATCAGCTGATCGAGCATCAGCAGGCGATTGATTTCGTTTGTGCCCTCGAAGATACGATTGATGCGGCTGTCGCGGTAAATCTGCGCGGCGGGGAACTCTTCGGTATAGCCGAAGCCGCCGTGAATCTGCATCGTCTCGTCCGCCACATAGTCCAGCACTTCGGAGCCGAATACCTTGAGGATAGCGCACTCCACAGGGTACTCCTCGTCTGCCTCGCGGTATTGCGCGTTGGCATCAGGCGCAAGCGGGTCGATTCCGTGGAACACCTCCTCCAGCATGCCCGCCGTGCGGTAGACCGTGCTTTCGAGCGCGTAGAGCTGTATCGCCATCTCCGCGAGTTTGTGCTTGATCATCCCGAAGTTGGCGATGGGCTGCCCGAACTGATGGCGGTCCTTAGCGTAGCGGGTCGCGATGGTGAGCGCCTCTTTCGCACCGCCCAGCGCAGCAGCTGCCAGCTTGAACCGCCCGATGTTCAGCACCCCAAACGCCACATGGTGCCCCTTGCCAATCTCGTGCAACACATTCTCGACGGGAACCTGCGCGTTGTCCAGAATCACGCGGCGCGTGCTGGAGCCTTTGATGCCCAGCTTATGCTCCTCACGCCCGACCGACACGCCGGGGAAGGTACGCTCCACGATAAACGCGGTGAATTTCTCGCCATCCACTTTGGCGAACACAATAAACAGGTCTGCCCAGCCCGCGTTGGTCGTCCACATCTTCTCGCCGTTGAGCAGGTAATACTTGCCGTCGGGCGAGAGGGTGGCTTTCGTGCGTGCGGAGAGCGGGTCGGAGCCGCAGTTCGCCTCGCTGAGTGAGAAGGCGGCAATCATCTCGCCCGTCGCCAGTTTGGGCAGGTACTTCTGCTTCTGTTCGAGCGTGCCGAAGAACAGAATGGGCAGCGTGCCGATGCCCACATGCGCGCCCCACGAGACGGCGAACGACGCCTGCAGGCTCATCCGCTCGGCAATCAGCGTGCTGGTCGTCTTGGGCAGGTTCAGCCCGCCGAACGCTTCGGGCAAATCCGCGCCCAACAAGCCGAGTTGTCCCGCCTTTTTGAGCAGGCTGACCGTAAGTCCCTCCTCTTGGCGTTCAATCGCGTCGTTGCGGGGCAGTACCTCGCCACGCACAAACTCTTCTGCTGCGTGCGCCAACGCCAGATCCTCGGAAGTGAAGTCTTCGGGGGTGAACACTTGCGACGGCGCCACCGCTTTCAGCAGAAACTCGCCTCCACGCAAAGTGATGTCTCTCATGGCTGGTCTCCTTGCACCCGTATTATACCCCGAATTTGACTCGTTGTTCGAAAACGCGCTTACAGCACGAAGTGCCAGAACACTGCGCCGTAGGTGCGTTTGGGGGTGATTTCCGCGCCTGCCGAGAAGCCGAGCCTTAAACGCACGCCCGCAAAAAGCGACCCGCCGCGCGGGGTCAGCACGCCCGACACGAACAGCGTGCCGCGCGTGTCAGAGCGCCAGAAGTCGGTCCCCAGCGCGAGCCGAAAGTCGCGTCCCGCGCTGTAAATCGCGCCGATGCGCACTGTGGGCACAAGCACGCTGGGGTTGCCGTCGGGGTTGCGCCCCTCGAACCGCGCCTGCAGGTGCTGGCGCACCAGCCGAAAGAGCGGTCGCTGCACCAACCCGCCGCCGAAGTGCCCCGTGTTGAGCCACAGCACCTTCGGGTTGCCCAACGCACGGATGAGCTTCTCGGTGTCCTCAGTGGGCACGACGATGTCAAAGCGTGCGCCAATCACGAAGGTCTTCTCGCCGTGTTCGGGCGTGAGCAGGTTCAGCGGCTCAATCGGTGCAAGTTCCTCGCGCAGGCGTTGCAGCGTGTACCCTTCGCGGCGTAGGCGCACCCGCGCACGGATTGCCAGTATCGAGTTCCACAGCACATGCGCCAAGTCCGCCCCGCCCAGAATCAGCACCGCGCTGTGCAGGCGCGGCTCGGATGCCAGCACGGTCGCGCCCAGTATCGCGCCGAGACTGATGCCCACCAGCGCGATGCGGTCGGGATCCACTTCGGGCTGGCGTTGCAGCCAGTCCACCGCGCGGCGCACATCCCAAGTCGCCTGAACGCCTGCCTCGCGCAGCAGCGCAATATCGCCCGCCAAGATCAGGTCGCCGCTGCCGTAGCCTGGCGGCGTGCGCTGCATATGGTACGGCAGGGTCATCAGGAACACCGCGATGCCGTTCCGCACCAGTTCACGCGCGAGTCCCATCTCCAGTTCGGGGCGGCGGATGCCCAGACTGTGCAGCAGCACGACGGTCGGCGCGCGCCCCGCACGCTCGGCAGGCACAAGCCACCACGCATACACCGTGTTGTTCGCGGGATACGGACTACGGTACGCGCTGGGAAACTCCACGCGATACTCTATGTACCCATCCTGCCGTACGCTGGAGACGAAACGAGACGGGAACACGGGGTCTAACGGCGCGCGTAGGTCTTGGGCGATGCACAACGCAAGCAGGATCGCCCAGAACGCGAACCAAGTCGCCACGCGAATCACCGCTTGCCCTCCTGCGGGGCGCGGCTCAGCCACGCGCGTGCGACGACCACGAGCGTGAGTGTCAGCGTCAGCGCGTAGAGCGCCATCCCAACGCGCGAGAGCGCATTCGCCGTCGCTGCGTCCGCCCAGTACGCCAAGTAGAATGCCAGCAGCGCGCACACCAGCCAGCCCGCCGCTACGAAGTCGCGCATCGCGTCAGAGCCTCCCGTATCGCCTCCGTCGGGATATTCGGCACAAGGCGAGCGTTCCCTATCGCCTCCAGCAACACGATGCTCAGCGAGTCGCCCGCGCGCTTTTTGTCGTGGCGCATGTGCATCAGGAGCGTGTCGGCGTCCACGCCTGCTGGCAACTGTGTCGGCAAGCCCGCTTGGGCAATCGTCTCGCGCAGTTCGTCGGCGACTTCGGGCGGGGTGACGCCCAGCACACGCCCAATTTCGGCTTCGGCGACCATGCCTGCGGCGATGGCTTCGCCGTGCAGCCAGCCCCGATAGCCCAGCGCGGCTTCGATCGCGTGCCCGACGGTGTGCCCGAAGTTCAGCAGTGCGCGCCTGCCCGACAGGTCGCGCTCGTCCTCCGAGACAATCTGTGCCTTGAGCGATATACAGCGGGCAATCGGCAGCGTCCATAGGGTTGAGGCTTTGCGCACCCTGCGCGGGGTGATGAGTTCCGCCTCGATCATTGTCTGCAGGCGACGCCATAGCCCGATCTGCAGCGCCGCGCCGTACTTGAGCATCTCGGCGAAGCCGTTGCGCCAGTGGCGAAGCGGTAGCGTGCGCAGCGTTTCAGGGTCAACCAGCGTCATCCGCGGCTGATGGAACGCACCCACCAAGTTTTTGCCCAGCGGCAGGTCTACGGCGACCTTGCCGCCAACGCTGGAGTCGACCTGCGCCAGCAGGGTGGTGGGAACTTGCACATATGGGATGCCGCGCATGTAGGTCGCCGCGACAAACCCGCCCAAGTCGCCCAGAACACCCCCACCGATAATCACGAGCAGGCTGCCCCGATCGCACCCTGCCCCCAGCAGTTGCGCATACAGCCGTTCCGCCACGCGCAGCGACTTCACGCGCTCGCCCGACGGGAGCGTTATCAGATGCGCAGGCACACCATTTTGGGTAAACCCAGTAAGCAGCGGGTCGGCATAGCCCCGCAACTTGGGGTGCGTTAGGATTGCGACGCAGGTCGGCTGGATGCGCTGCAGGATGGCTTGCGCGGCGCTTGTCATCACGCCAGGTGCAACCTGCACAGGGTACGCATGCGGCTGGTTAGGCAGCACGGGGATAACAAGCGGCGCGTCGGGCGTCGGCTTCAACACCCGCACAATCGCATCGGCGACCTCTTCTGGACAAAGCGCGTCGGTGTCAATCACCCAGTCCGCCTCTTGGTACAGCGGCTCCCGCGCTTGTGCAATCGCCTGCAGCGTTTCGTAGGGCAACTCCGTGCGCAGCAGGGGTCGGTCGGTCGTGTGCTGTAGGCGTTGCCAGAGCGTTTCGGGCGACGCGCGCAGGTAGATGACCCAGCCCCGATGACGCATTAGCCTACGATTGCGCTCGTTTAGCACCACCCCCCCACCCGTGGCAATCACGCCGCGCGGCACAAAGATTGTCTGGGTCAGCATGTCGCACTCTAATTCGCGAAAGGCTTGCTCGCCTCGCTGGGCAAACAGGTTGGCGATGGTCTGTCCTGTTGCTTGTTCAATCTGCTGATCGAGGTCGTAAAAGGGCAGTTGTAGCCGTTGAGCCACCAACCTGCCCACGGTGGTCTTGCCACTACCCATGTTGCCAACGAGGTAGAGGTGCCGCATTGCGCGCTCTTAGTGTACCGCTTCAGCTATACAAAATCCGCTTAGGGGATCAACGATTGAGGGGTGCCTTTCAGGCACCCCCCCGCTGTGGTACAACGCTCCACGATTACTTACGGTGCGAGAGTTCCTGTGCTCTCCTCCTCGTCGAGAACCGTCGCCGTCACGAAGATGAGCAGTTCGGTCTCCACGATGGCGCGTTCGCGACTGCGGAAGAACTGCCCAATCACTGGCAGATCGCCCAGTAGAGGAATCTTAGTGGTAGCCGTATTATCGCTGCGTGTAATCAACCCGCCTATGACCAGCGTTTCCCCGCTGCGGATGCGTCGCACGGTTAACACCGCTTGTGTATCTGCGCCAGGGAGGTCGCGCCCGCCGACTCGGATGCGCTTGGGCGCCGTCACCTGGGGGAACAAGGTGAGCGTGATTGTGCCATCTGCGTTTACGCGGGGGGTCACGCTCAGGAAGGTAGGAATCTGCACAGGCACAAAGGTCGAGAAGGTCGTCGGCTGCCCCGCTTGGTTGAACACCACGAACTGCTGCTCAACATAGTCGAGGGTGAAGAAGGTGACGCTTGCGGGGCTGTTGTTCTGCGTGACGACGACAGGAGCGTTCACCACGCGCCCGCGTCCTTCGCTGAGCAAGGCACGCAGGTTTGCGACGAGGTTTCCTGTTGCATAGTTGACGAATACAGGCGCCGAGCGGTCTGCAAGTCCCGAAGCACCCGCCTGCAAGTTCACCCGCGCGAGATTCCAGTCAATGCCGAATTTTTCGGCGTCGTTGCGTGAGACCGTGACGAACTCCGCACGGATCAGCACCTGCTTTGGAGCCACATCCAGGAAACGCAGGATTCGGCGGATATACTCAATCGCTTCAGGGGTTCCTCGCACAATGATTGAGTTGTCGAGATCGTTGGCGACGATGCCGTCCAGCCCCTCTGGAGGGAGCAGAATACCCGACGCTTGCCCGCCTGCGCCAAATTGTCCGCCTAAACCACCGCCAGGCTGACCACCGCCAAAGCCGCCGCCAAGCTGGCCACCAAAGCCGCCCGGCTGACCACCAAAGCCACCAAAGCCACCGCGCCCTCCACGCTGCCCCTCACCGATTTCGCGTGCGGTCTCATCGGGGCTGGCTACAGGGGCGTTGTTGAAAGGCACGGCAGGGCTACCGTCGAGGCGTAGGGGCACGGCTGGCGAAACAGGAGGGCGCATCGTCAGCGAGCTTTCGTAGAGAGAACGGTTCACAAAATCGCGCAGCTCGGCGAACGGATCATCGGTCATCATCTCGGTTTTGATGATGCGCACGATATCCGATGCACGGCTATAGCGCAACGGAATGCGCTCGATCACCACCAGCGGCTTTTGTACCTCTGTTGGGGGGGTAGGCGCAGGTGGTGTGGGCACTTCGATGGGCTTCGCACGCGCCGGACCAATCACATAGACACCGTTCGCCTCCTTCCGGTAGGTCGCACCTGCCGCCTGACAAATATAACCAAGTACTTGCTCAAACGGCTTCTGGTCGATCTTAATGAAGCTGATGCGCTGATAAGGCTCGTCCGTTGGCTCGAAAACGAACTCTGCCTTAGTCTGCTGCGCTATCGCCTTGACCGCCGTGATGAGGTCGGTATCGATCAGATGGATTGTCAAAAGATAGTCGTCGCTCGCCCATGCAGACAGGTGGATGCTGCCTGTTAGCACGGTCGCCAAAGTTAGACTCCAGATTCCTTTTCTCATTCGCAAGATCCTCCTCCGTGATACATGGGCAGGGGCTGAACAAGGTCAGCCCCCAGAACTAATCGTGGGCGGGGTTAGCGTCCAAAGCCGCCTCCGAAGCCGCCGCCACCGCCAAAACCGCTGCCAAAACCACCGCCGCCTCGGAAGCCGCCGCCACCAAAACCGCCAAAGCCGCTACCGAAGCCACCAAAGCCACCAAAACCACCAAAACCGCCGCCTAAGCCACCAAAGCCACCAAAGCCACCAAAACCACCAAAACCGCCGCCTAAGCCACCAAAACCGCCAAAACCGCCAAAGCCGCCTAAGCCGCCAAAACCGCCAAAACCACCAAAACCGCCAAAGCCACCAAAACCGCCGCCTAAGCCGCTCTGCAACTCGTACTGAGCGTAGCCGATGATTGAGCCTCCGAGCAACGCAGCGATCATGAACGGATTAGCGTAATTCAGCTGCACCTTTTCGGGCAGGTTCAGACGAACGCTCTCCTCAGGCGTGGAGGTATCCACATTCGGCGGGAGCGGTGCCTCTTCAGGCTGGCGCACGGTGACGAAGTAAACGCCGTTCTCAACGCGGTAGGTCAGGTTCAGCGGACGCAGGATATTGTCCAGCGCGACGGTGAACGGCACATCCGTCAGCGAGACGGTCACGGTACCTTGCACATTCGGGTCGAGGGTATAGCTTACGCCGACGCTGTCAAACAACTGCTTCAGCACGAATCGCACATCGGCTTGGTCGTACTTGACCGTAACGCGGCGCTGCGTGGGGTCGCCGCCCTGCTGCTGCGCCAGCAGCGGGGACGCCTGCGCCGCTACCAAAACCGCAATCGCTGCCAGTATCAGTTTGGTTTTCATCGTTCTACCTCCATCATGATATTACGCCTCTGCGGGCGTTCTGTTTCTAAATATCGGGTGCACGTCCGCCGCGTCCGCCTCCACCTGGTGCACCTAAGCCACCTGCACTGGGTGCGCCAGGCGGCGCGCCAAGTCCACCGCCGCGCGGACCGCCAAAGCCCGCACCGCCATCAGTACCGCCGCCGACATTGCCTGGCGGCTCGTAGGGTACGCGCACCTCGCGCGGGTTGCCCTTCGAACGGCGCAGAATCAAGCCTGTTTCGGTAATCGCCGCCACGCGGAACTCGCCGACCATATCGCCAGGATAGACGATGCGCGGCAACTCGCCCTCCTGCTCCAGAATCGCAGAGACCGTTGTTCCGATGATGATACCCGCTACGCGCCGACGCGGCTGCGGCTCGAACGGCTCAGGCAACTCCACCTTCGGCGGTTTGGGCGGGCTTGCCAGCACGAAGTAGCGCGCGGGGTCAAACGCATCTGCTTGCATCGCCTCCACCTCCTCAGGTAGAGGGGCAAAAGGGTCGCGGCGCGGCGTGAAGGGTGGGCGCGCTGCAGAGGGTTGCGGTGCTGTCGCCGTCATCGTCGGAGAGGGCGGTGTGAGGCCGCCGCTCGGAGATGGGGGCGTCAAACCACCACCGCCACTGCGGTCGAAATCGGGCGGCGCAGGCGGCGGTTGCGACGCAGTGTTGTCGCCGCTGCCACCCGTGAACACGAACAGCAGCGCGATGGCAATCACCACCAGCACAATCACCGCCACTGCTAATGCAATTTGCGTTTCCTTCTTCATTTCGGCTCACCTCTACATTCGCGTCTCACAGCCCCACTCCTGCTGATTTACGGTCCCGACGCGCCGAAACCTTGCGGTCCGCCGAAGCCGCCCCCAAAGCCACCGCCGAAGCCCATAGGCGCACCGCCTGTACCCGCTTGCGGCGAGGACGGCACATTCGGACCCGGTCGGTCGCCGTTGCGCGGGTAGACAAACACGGTCAGCGTGTAGCTACCTATCAGTTGCGGGCTCATTCCAGAAATCGTCAATCCGTCAACCAGCACCACCAAGTTTGGCACATCGTTCCATTTTCGGACATGGTTGAGCAGTCTTTCAAAGGATGCTGCACGCACCTGCACTGTGCCCAGCGAGTGAACCCACACGAGGGTTGGGAGCACGTTCGGGTCGTTCGGCGGAGGGGGCATAACAACTTGGTAAAGTCGTTGCACACCTGTCTTTCCAGGCCAAGCTTCCAGCTTTTTAGCAATCTCGCGTATCATATCGGGATACTGCGTCCAGGCTTTAAGGCGATCGCTGAGATCGTAGGTGTTGACGGGCATCTTGGTGCGGTCGATGACCGCCAAATCGCGGTTCGCTTGCTCCACGCGCTGCTGTGCCCGCTGCACGAGCTGCCGAGCGCGCGGTATCTGCGCGACTTTCTGCTCCAGCTGGGCGATATTCTCCTCGTGATATTTGATGTTCTGCAGGGTCGGGCGAATGCCAAGCAGGTAGATTGCGGCAGCTACTACGATAGTCGCCACCAGCCCGATGGAAACCTTCGCGAACATGCTCAGACCTTTCATCGGCGTCTCCTTGGTGTTAGATGTCCACTCCTATACCGCGTCCACCTAAAGCTGCAGGGGGCGCTGCAGGCGTGCCACCGAACCCACCCAGCGTGGGCATACCTGCACCACCACCGAGGTTCAGCCCTGGCACACTCGCTGGCGGTGTAGGAGGCGTGATTGGCTCCTTGAGGTACGCCACGACTTGGAATGGCATCAGGTTCGCAGGCGAGCTGCCCGCTTGAGTCCCGCCGCCGCCTGCAAACCCGCCACCGAACCCACCGCCAGGTAAGCTCAGCGGTGGCGGTGGTGGCGGTGCGCTGCCGCCACCAGTACCCGTCAAGCCACCTATCATTGGCCCTGCGGGCGCGCCGCCGCCGAAACCGCTAAACCCTGGCGCCGTCATCCCCGCTTGACCGCCTCCCGAAGGATAGCCCGGCAACGCCGCCGAAGTCAGGCTCACCGCTGTAAACAGCGGGCAGTTGTACATCGTTTGCAAAAACAGCCCCAGCTCGCGAATGCCCTTCGTGAAGCCTGACAGCTGCAATTGGTTGCCCTGCACCACTTGCATCCCCGCATAGCGTACGCGCGGCGAAGTATAGCGACTCACCTCGCTGTAGAGTTCAGGGTACTTGAGGTTGTGTTGCTGCACACGCTTGACCCACTCCGCTTTGCCCAGCGCAATTGCTGCCGAATCGATGAGCGCGTTCGCCTGATTGTAAAGGCTGTCCACCTGCTGCGCCTGCGCCTCTAACTCGCTCTTGCGCGCCTGCAGCTCGCGCAGTGTGCCTTGTGCGCTCACCATCCAGAACGCCATCAGCGCGTTGACGACAACAAACAGCACTACAAGCAGCGCGATGACCTGCTTGTTGATCTTCCGCTGGCGTACGTAATCCGGTACAAGGTTCAGTTTCATCCGTGTCCGCCTCCCTCAAAAGCTTGCGTGCAAGCCCATCCCGACTGCGACCGACATCAGGTGCGCGTTAGCAGCGACATATTCAGGGCTATGCCGCTTGACCTGCAACTGGACACCTTTAAATGGGTTCCCTACCACTGTCGGGACTCCTACTGCTTGGGCAATAAGCTGATCCAGATTTGGCATAGTTGCTCCGCCGCCACACAGCACGATGGTCTGCACATCCGCGTCCGGGTTGCGGCTGCGGAAGTACTCGATGGAGCGTCGGATCTCGCTGACCAGTTCCTCCAGCAGTGGGTAGATTGCCAGAAACACCTCCGTCTTGCGCGGGTCAGTTGGCGATTGCACAGGCAGCGCAGGTTCCGGCTCTGCGGCGGGCGCGTCTTCAGGTTCGGGCGCGCTGGGCGTTGCAAACGGCGAGGGCGGGATGTCGGGTTCAGGCGCAGTAAACGAGCCAGGCGTCATAAATGGTGACGGCTCAGGGGCAATTGTTGCCCCGCTGGGAAAACCAGGCGTGTAGAATCCGCCCGTGGGCATGCCTGGCATGCCGAACGGCGAGGTTGCCTGCGGAATCTGATCCATCAACACCTCTGCCAGCTGCACCTTGAGCTGCTCGGCTTCCGCCTCCGAAATCATCAGCCGCTCGGCTATCGCACGGGTAAGCATATTGCCACCTGTGGGCAAGATGCGCGGGAAGCTAAGGTAGCCCTGATTGTAGATGTCGATAGAGGTTGCTTCCGCGCCGAAGTTGACCACCGCCACATTCTGGTTTTGCATCTCGGGCTGTGTAAGGAGCAGGCTGCGCGCCAACGCCAGCGGTTCGACATCGATCGCGTACGGCTCCAGTCCTAACTTGTCGGCGATGTCGACCAGCCCGTCGACGGCGTCTTGTTGCGCGACTGCCAGCACAACCTCCATATTGTCGGCGTTCGGGTCTGTGCCGGGGCGGTGAATGACCTCGTATGCCGACTGCACGCGCGTGTCGGCAAAAGGAATGTTGCGCCCAATCTCCCAATCCATATGCTGCTTGAGTTCAACGGCGTTCATCTTGGGCACTTCGAGAACGCGCACCACCACCGAGTTTTGCCCCGCAAGCGCGAACGCCGCTTGCTTGGTGCCGATGCCCGTTTCGGCAAGCAGTTTCTTCAAAGCCGCCGCAACAGCTGCCTTGTCTACAACGCCCGTGCTGTCGATTGCGCCCTCAGGAGTTGGCGCGATGCCAATGTTTGTCACCACAGGCGGACGCCCAGTACGCACCTCCGCCACCTTGATAAAGCGGCTCCCTAAATCAATTCCTACGACGACGCTCGGTTGTTTCGCCATGCCGTTCTCCTTACGCTACCAGTTCGGCAACAGGTTCGCAGTTCCTGCTACCTATCTGCAACCGTTGCTATTGTACCCGATAAGTTCAGCGGCGGTTGCCGCTCTCCTGCTGTGTGAGACGGCAATCACGGCGAAATGTCTCAGATACTGCAGGCTTAGCGGGCAATAATCTGGTAGGTGCGAAAATCGGAGCGCAAAGGTGGCTCTTCCCCACGCGCTTTCGCTGCACGGATGTCCTCAAAGCCGCGCTTGTGCCCCTCCAGAAACTCTGGCGACTGCAGCCACGCGCGGAAATGCGCCTCGCTATCCCAGTGGCTTATCACCAAATACGCATCACCCTCCTGCTGCGGGCGCAGCACATACATCCCGCGAAAGCCAGGCAAACGGTCAATCGCGCGCGCCCGCGTCTTAAACAGGTACTCGAACCGCTCGCGATACTCAGGCTTGCAGGTGATGTAGTTAATCGCCACAAACCCCTCCGATTCGGGGGTCTCCACAACTGCCTGCTGTGTTGGCTCCTCTATAGCAACCATCGTCGCCTCCATTTCTCTATAGAACATACCCTTAGCCACGCTAAGAAATCAAGTCCTCTGCCGCACACATTCGGCAATTTGCTCCAATCCATTAACCGATCGGGGGGATTCGCGCAGCACCCAGTCGGGGTTCAGTTCGTAGACGCGGCGGTTTTTAGCGGCAGGTGTGCGTTGCCAACGCGGATGCCCAAGCACGGCGTCGGCTTTCGGACCCGCCAGCAGGATGACTTCGGGCGCGCCGCCGAGCACGGTTTCGAGGCTTACGGCTTTGAAGCCGCTGAACGCAGCCGCCAGCGCGTTGCGTGCGCCCGCGAGGGTCATCATCTCGTCGGCGAAGGTGTCGCGCCCTGCCGCCCAAAGTGGCTCGAGGCTGATTACGAATATCGCACTCGGTCGGCGTTTGGGCAACTGTCGACGCACGCGCTCCACCCTCGCCCGCATCGCGTTCACCAACTGAGTCGCCGCGCGCTCAGTGCCTGTTGCCGCGCCAATTGCGCGGATAAACGCATACAGTTTCTCGAAGCGGTTCGGGTTCGCGTGTAGCACGCGCAGCCCCAAGCGCTTTAGCACAGGGATAACCCGTGCGTTGAGCACCTCGTGCGCGACCACCAAGTCGGGTTTAAGGGCAACCACCTTTTCGGGGCTAATTTGGTAGTCACCGACTTTGGGTTTGCGCCGCGCCGCCGGGGGGTAGTCGCAAATCTCCGTGACGCCCACGATGCGCGGCTCCAATCCCAATGCGAACAGAATCTCAGTAATCGAGGGCGCCAACGAGACGATGCGCTGTGCGCTCATGGCTATCGATTTAACACCTGCTCTACAGCCTGCGCCTGCAGTTTGAAAACCTGCTCCAACCCGCTCTGGGCAAGGTCAAGCAGGCGGTTCAGTCGCTCGCGCGAGAAGGGCAGGCTTTCGGCAGTGCCCTGCACCTCCACGAACCGCCCACGATCGGTCATCACGACATTCATATCCACAGCAGCCTGCACATCCTCCTCGTAGCACAGGTCGAGCAGCTCCTCGTTGCGCACAACGCCAACGCTAATTGCGGCAACGCGCTCTTGGAACGGTAGGCGCGTGAGGTAGCCCTGATCCATCATCCAGCGGCAGGCGTGTGCAAGGGCGACGAACGCGCCTGTGATTGCGGCTGTGCGCGTGCCGCCATCTGCCTGCAGCACATCGCAGTCCAGCGTAATTGTGCGCTCGCCCAGTTGCGTTAGGTCGACAACCGCCCGCATCGCGCGTCCGATTAGCCGCTGAATCTCCATCGTGCGTCCGCTGGGCATGCCGCGCGCCGACTCGCGTGGGCTGCGTTGCTTGCCTGCGCGCGGTAGCATGCCATACTCGGCGGTGATCCAGCCGCTGCCAGTACCCTTGAGAAACGGCGCGGTCTTGTCCTCCACCGTTGCGGTAATCAGCACGCGCGTGTTGCCCATCGTTATCAGGCACGACCCCTCCGCGTAAGGGTGGAAGCCTGGCTCAAAGTGAATCGGGCGCAACTCGTTCGCCGCTCTGCCGTCCACTCGTCGCATAGCGGGGATAGGATACCTAAAACTGCGCACTCGCCTGCAGATACCAGCCCGCGCGTGTGGTGGGCGCGCCCGTATCACGCAGACGGCTGGCGCGGTACTGCAGACTCACTACGCCACGCTCGGAGACCTGATAGCCAATCGTGATGCCCAGCACATACCCACGCACGCCTGGGCGGTACTGATGGAAGCGACGCAGGCTCGTGTAGTCGACGGCGTAGAGCCACCGCCCTGCTTCGTGTTCCGCGCGGGCGTACAGCCCGATGCGGTTCGCGCCTATCGGATGCCCCATCGGCAGGTCTTTGTAGAAGTAGGCGTAGCGCGGCGCATGCCCAGAGGCGTCGTAAACTCCGCCTGTCCGCGTGCCATCGGAGCGCACAAGTTCGAGAACGACTCGCGTGTTCGGTGCAGGGTACAGTCGCGCGCCGATGAGCGTGGCAACCTTGCGTGGCGTGATCGACGAGCCCCCAAATGCTGTCGGCGCACGCAGGTCGTCCATCAGCCAAAAGAGATAAACACGACTCTGCGCGTCGGGCTTGTAGACCACCCCCACCTCCGCCAAGTAGTTAAACCAGCCCGACCCGCGCTGCGCGTCGCTGTACCATTTCTGATACAGGTAGTAGGGAACGATTTGGCTCACCGCGCCTTCAGGCAGCGCGAGCGCTTTAAACGCTTCCGCCAGCGCGAGCGTCCACTGCGCCCCCAAATCGCGCTCCAGCCGCCGCGCGCCCCACCAAGTGCGCGCGCCGTCTTGCTCAAACGCGCTTAGGAACTGCTCAAAACGCCACTCGCCCAAAAGTGGTATGCGCACAGGGAACTGAACCGCACCGTGCAACACAGGGGGCATCTCGTCGTTGACCAGCATGCTGCCGCTGTAGCCGCCCAGCCAGCGCAGCGTGCTGTAGCCGACCTGCCAGCGTACCGATCCCGCTTGCTGGGTCAGTATCGCGTAGGGAAGGGTGTCGAACGCGCGGGGGTTCTCGCCTGCGCGACGGCGCGCGTCGCTCCAGACCACCTCCAGAAGGGTTTGCGTGTCGAGGGCATATGCGCCTACAACTCGATAGGTCGCTTCCGCCGTGCGCCAATCACTTCGGTCGGGGAACGCGAACGCTTGCAACTCTACCATGAGTAGGGTTGCGCCTGCAGGCAGCGTCGGCACATCGCCCAGTTTCCAGCGGGCAATCTGCGAAGACGGTTGCATCACACCGGGCAGCGCGTGCAGGAACTCGTCTGCGCTACGGGGTATCCGTAGCAGCGTCGCGGGCGACGGGCGTTCCCGCGTTAGGTAGTCGTACAGTGGGTCGTCGCGTGGTGGGATGTGTTGTGCAACACTTGCCGCGATTAACGCAAGCCCTGAAAGCGCGCCCCACCACCTCAACTTTGAACCGCCCTCCGCTCCCCGACAGGATAAGCTGCCAACTTACCTGTGGCTAACTCCAGCAGCATGGTGCGCGCGGCGTCCGCCTGTTCCTTCTCACACAAGTTCAGCAGCGTCTCCAGTTGCGCCTGTAGCCAGTCCCAGTCAGGCACAGTGTGCATCCGCACGCGCTTGATCTTCGGATTGGGAGTCGCCTCCAACACTTCCTCATCGTAGTGGAGTTGCTCGTGGAGTTTCTCCCCAGGACGCATCCCGACAATCACGATTTTGATATCGTGGTCGGGCACCAACCCGTAGAGTCGGATGAGGTCGTGCGCCATATCAAGGATTCGGATGGGCTCGCCCATGTCTAAGATGTAAAGATCGCCTCGGCTTTCGAACGAGCCAGCACGCAGGATGAGGTAAACTGCCTCGTTGATGCTCATAAAGTAGCGTCGCATTTCGGGGTGCGTGATGCGCACAGGTCCGCCCTGTTCGATTTGCGCCTGCAAGGTGGGCACAAGGCTGCCGCGACTACCCAGCACATTTCCAAACCGCACAATTGCGAACTCGGTCTCGGATCGGCGTGCGAACGCGCTGACAATCATCTCCCCGACACGCTTGGTCGCACCCATAATGCTCACCGGGTTGACTGCCTTGTCGGTAGAGACATAGACGAACTTGCGCACACCGTGCCGTGCTGCGGTCTCCACCATCACCCAAGTGCCCAGTACATTGTTTTTGATAGCTTCGGTGGGGTTCGCCTCCATCAAGGGCACATGCTTGTGCGCAGCGGTGTGGAATACGAGGGTGGGCTGCGTTTTGCGGAATACGGCATCGATTCGCGCGGCGTCGCGCACATCGGCGATGACGCATTCGGGTTCGTAGCCGAATCGCGTGCGAAGCTCTTGGTCAATCTGGTAGATACTGTTCTCACCTTTGCCCAGCAGCACAAGACTGGCGGGTCCCAGCTCGGCGATTTGGCGCGCAAGTTCGCTGCCGATCGAGCCGCCTGCGCCCGTAATTAGCACCCGCTCGCCCCCAACATACTCCGCAATCGGGCGTAAGTCGAACTGCACAGGCGCGCGCCGCAGCAAATCCTCAATGTTCACTTCCCGAATCTGTGCCAGCCGAAAGTTGTTCCCATCTGTTGGTTGAAACGGTGGCACAATGCGCACACGCGCATTGGTCGTGCGACAGATGTTGAAAATGCGCCGCACGACTTCGCCGTCTGCCGAGGAGATAGCGATGATTACCTCGTGCACGCCGTACTCGGCGACGATTTGGGGGATGTCTTCGATTGTGCCCAGACACGGGTAGCCGTGAATCTGCATCGTTTGTTTGTTGGGGTCGTCATCCACAAAGCCGACCACACGCAGTTCCGCGTGGGGGTTTCGCCGAATTTCGCGCATCACGACCTCACCTGTGTCGCCACCGCCGACCACCAACGCACGCCGCGACGGCGACTGGTTCCGCGCATAAGCTAAGTACCAGTCGTACAGGCGACGCCCAACGCGCGGCATCGACAGCAGCGTGGTCGACAGGAACCCAAATAGCACCCATTCTGCCAGCGAGAACGAGCGCCCGCTGTAGTACGCAAACGCCAGCAAGCCAATCAGGCACCCCGTACTGAGCATCACGCTCGCCTTGAGCAATCGAAACAGGTCTGTGATTCCCGCGTATCGACTATGGACGCGGTATAGCCCCTGAATAGACAGCGCACCTACGCCTACCAACGAGAGCAGCGGCGCAAGCCACGCCAGCAAGCGCGTATCCTGTTCCTTCCACTTGAAATCGGCAACTAACCCTATCGCGAACACCAGCGAAGCCGAGATGAGCAACACATCCGTCAGTACTGCCCGCCAAAACTCCGCCCAGCGCCGCGGAGGTATCTGACGCAATCGTCCTAATCTGCCTTTGTTCCGCAAGGCTTCCCTCCGTAGAAGACCGCTTCCAGCAAACCACACGCCCAATCGGGCGCTGTCAAGTATACCCGTTTCCTTTCGAGGGCAACCATCCCAGTTGGCAGACGAATCGGGTATAAATTCGTTAGCGCGGAGCGGTGCCCGAGTGGCTGAAGGGACACGACTGGAAATCGTGTAGGCTCCGAAAGGGGTCTCGTGGGTTCGAATCCCACCCGCTCCGCCATCCTTAACGCCCTCTTAACGCCCCAACCAGGTATAGTTCTCTGGGAGGCGACCACTATGCATGAACGCTATACACGCAGAGAGATTCTGCGCCTCGGACTGGCAGGCGCGACAGGACTTGCCCTCACGAAACTGGCTCCTTCCCAGCGCCGTCAACGCAGCGCGGGACGCGTCAAAAACATCATCTTCATGGTCTCGGACGGCATGAGCGCAGGCGTGCCGTCATTAGCAGACGAGTTCGGTAAACTCGTGCGCGGCAAAGGTTCGTTCTGGCACCAACTGCTTCAAAGCCCCGACGCGACGCTCGGCTTTTTCGATATGGCGTCGCTCAACTCGCTGGTGACCGACTCGGCGTCCGCTTCCAGCGCGTGGGGCAGCGGCAGCCGCATCTTCAACGGGCAAATCAATGTGCTGCCCGACGGCACGCGCCTGACCCCCATCGCCCAAATCGTCAAGCAAGCGGGCAAAAAAGTGGGGCTGGTCACCACCACGCGCATCACGCACGCGACGCCCGCAGGCTTCGCCGCCGTGCAGCCCCGCCGCGACGACGAAGACGACATCGCCCCACAGTACCTGAATGTGGTCGATGTGTTGATGGGCGGCGGACTGCGCCATTTTGCCCCCAACCGCCGCAAGGATGGCAAAGACCTTATCAAGACCTACCAAGACGCAGGCTACGCCTACTGGAACACGCGCGATCAAGTCATTAGCAACGCCCGCCCCGAAAAGGTACTGGGGCTGTTCTACGACTCGCATTTGCCCTACACGGTAGACCATATCCACTCCGACGAACTCAAGCGCACGGTGCCTACGCTCGCCGAGATGACGCGCAAGGCGCTGGAGATTTTGGGCGACGCGCCGAACGGCTTCTTGCTACAGGTGGAGGGCGGGCGCGTCGACCATGCCGCACACGCTAACGACGCCGCAGGCATCATGTGGGACCAGCTCGCCTTCGACGACGCCATCGAGGTCGCCTACGAGTTCGCCGCCAAGCGCAACGATACCCTACTCATCATCACCAGCGACCACGGCAACTCCAACCCCGGTCTGAACGGCATGGGTGGCGAGTACGAGGCGTCCAACAAGGCGATGGCAATGCTCCAGCACGCGAAGTGTTCGTTCGAAGAGCTGCCGAACAAACTGCGCGGCGCAGGTAGCGCGGACGAGGTGCGCGACATCCTGAAGGCACAGCTGGGCATCGAAATCAACGGCGAAGAGGCGAACGCACTCGCAGGCGCCATCAAAGGCAATCTACCGCCCATCTGGAACCGCCAGCACCGCAATCTGCAAGGGCTGCTGGGGCAAATCCTTAGCAACTACAACGGCTACGGCTGGACTGGTACTTCGCACACGGCGGACTACACCTGGATTACCGCGCTGGGACCTGGGCGCGAGGAGTTCCACGGGCTGGTGCGCAACACGGACGCCTTCTACAAGATGCTCAAGCTGTTCGGGCTGTCGCACAAGAACCCCAGCATGACGCCCGAGGAGGCGCGCAAGTACATGTCGCACGCGCCGCGCATCCGCACGGCGGACTGGGCGTAGGCGTTAGCCCTCGCACGCCTTGCGCACGGCGTCCAGCGCGCGTTGCACGCCGACCGTCGGCACAACGCCGCAGCCAGGCGCAGGGCGTATGCGCCATTCGTCCCCCTCGCGCACAACCTCAATCCAGAAGTGCTGCGTCAGGTCGTCCTCCACAACCACCACGCGCGTCATCGCAATCTGGCGGGCGGGGTCGTAGCGCGTCTCCTTGAACACCACATGCACGCCGTCGTCCACATCGGCGGGCTGGAACCGCGCAGGGTCAAACTGCTTCACACGGTAGGTCTCCATCGGCGCATCCTCCAAAAGCGGCACGGGGCAGTGTTGGACTTTGGTCAGCGTCAGTTCGTAAAAGTGCGACTGCCCCTCCGCCAGCCACTTGCGTTCGTACTTCGTGCCCACCTGTGGGGGCACGGTGCGGGCATAGGCGGTAAACCCCGTGTCGGTCAGGTTGCCCAGCACCCACTGGAAATACTCGGCGTGGTCGGTCAGCAGGTAGCACTCGCCGCCCGCCTGCAGACGGCTGTTGATAAGCTGCAGATGCGTCTGGGTCAGCAGGCGGTGCTTGCGATGGTGCTTTTTGGGCCACGGGCACGGGAACAGCGTGTAGACGCGGGCGAGGCTTTCAGGAGCGATTGCCCGCCATAGAATCGGGCGCGCGTCGCCCAGCAGCACGCGCACATTCGTCACCCCCGCCCCTGCAATTCGGCGCAGGGTACGCTGCACGCTTTCCCACTCCAGTTCGATACCCACGAAGTCGCGTTCAGGGTGCTGCTGGGCACGCGCCACGAGGTAGTCGCCGTTGCCAAAACCGATTTCCAGCTCCACAGGCGCGACGCGCCCAAATAGACGCGCCCAACACAGCGGGCGCTCCACCTCGCGCCACAAAATCAGGGGCTTCAGGGAACGGTAGTACGCACGCACGGGCTAAATTAAACCCCGCTTGACCGCCAGCAGCGCGGCTTCCGTGCGCGAGTTGACCTGCAACTTGAACAAGATGCTGGAGATGTAGTTCTTGACGGTCTTTTCCGAGAGGAACAGCGCGTCGGCGATTTCGCGGTTGCGCTTGCCCTCCGCCATCAGGCGCAGGATCTCGGTCTCGCGCGCGGTCAGTTCGCAGATGAGTTCAGGTGCATCTTCAGCGGCGGCGCGCAGCCGTTGGAACTCTTGAATCACGCGCGCAGCGACAGCGGGGTGCAGCAGCGACTCGCCGCGCGCCGCCGCGTGGATGCCTTCCACAATCTCCTCCGTGGGGCTGTCCTTGAGCAGGTAGCCGACCGCGCCCGCTTTGATGGCTTCGAACACATGCTGATCGTCGCCAAAGACCGTCCAGATAACCACTTGCACATGGGGCACGGCGCGCTTGATACGGCGGGTCGCTTCGATGCCGTTCAGGCGCGGCATCTGGATGTCCATTAGCACCACCTGTGGCTCGAACTGCAGCGCGAGTTGCACAGCATGTTCGCCGTCGCCCGCCACGCCCAGCAGGTCAAGGCTCGGCTCGTGGTGCGCCAGCTCTTCGAACGCCTGCTGCAGGCGCGGGTCATCTTCCGCCAGAAGGGTGCGTACCCGTTCCATCGTTTCGCTGAATCGGCACGCGGGCAAGCACGGTTGTGCCTTGTCCGAGCGCGCTCGTAATCGTCAGTTCGCCCCCCAGCGCGCGAATCCTTTCGCGCATGTTGTTTAGCCCCATGCCTTCCAGTGCTGTGGCGGGGTCGAAGCCGTCGCCGTCGTCGGCGACGCGCATCTCCAGCCAGCCGTCGCGCCAGTCGCACGCCACCCACAGGTTCTGCGGGCGTCCTGCATGCTTTAGCACATTGCTTAGCGCCTCTTGCATCACGCGCATCAGCATCAGTGTCTGCAACGGGGTCAGCGGAGGCATCAGGTCGGGACAGTCGCAGTGCAGTTGCGCGCCCAGTCGCTGCGCCACGCGCTCGGCAGTCTGACGGATAAACACACGCATATCGGTCGTTTCGGGCGCGCGCAACTGCTGAATCGTCTGGCGCGTGTCGTCCAACGCCGCGCGCAGGATGTCGATCTGCTCTTGCAGAGCGCAGTCGGCGGCAGTGTCGGCGTGCGCTTTGAGACGCCGTCGAATCGACTCCAGCCCGCGAATCGCGCTCACAAGGTGATGCCCCAGCCCGTCGTGGAACTCGCGGGCGATGCGCTCGCGCTCCTGCGCCAAGTCGTACTGCTCGCGCAGCTCCGCCAACTCCATGCGGTACTCCGCATGGCTGCGGTAGACTTGGTGGATGAGCCAGCTGACCAAGCTTATGGCGGCGATGCGGAACCCGAAGTCGTTCCACTGGTCGGGCGCAAGCGGCGCGCTCGCCCAGCCGTAGCCGACAGCCGCCAACCCCAGCGCCAGCAGGAGCAATCGGGTGGGCATCACCGCCGCCTCGGAGGTCAGCAGCGCGAAGTAAAGCAGCCAGATTTGGCTGTCGAATCCGCCTGTGAAGCGCGTCGCCAGCGTAATCAGCACCAAGTCGAACAGCACCAGCGGCAGCGTGAGGCGGTACATCACGCGCGGGTCTTTCAAGCCGACCCAAGTGCGTGCCGCCGCCGAGACCAGCGCAAGGGCAATCAGCAGCCCCAGCTGCGCCCACGACAGCACGAACTTCCCCTGCAGCTTGGCAACCACGCTCCAGAGAACCGCCGTGCCCACAATCACCCACACGGGCAGGTTCACCCGCGTGAAGCGCCGATACTCAGGCAAAGTTGCCATGCCGCCTCCTATCGGGAGGGAGTAAAGCCTGCCGCTTCAATCGCCTGTTGCAGTCGCGTTTCGTCAACACGCATCGGATCGAACACCACGCGCACCGTCTTCTGCAGCAGGTCTACCTCCACCTGCTGCACGCCGTCGATGTCGTCCAGCGCACGGTGTATCGAGCGCACGCACCCCTCGCACTCAATATCGGGGGTATGCCAAACGACCTCCTTCAGGTTCACAGCGCAATTATACCGCGCTGGCATAGTAAGTGTTATATGTTTCCCCGCTGGGCAGGCGTAGGGCGAGTTGGAAGTCGGGGCGAACCCCCAGCGCGACGCCGACGGGCTGGTCGGGCAGGTCTTGGACGCGGTAGGCGCGCCCTGCGGTGTCGTCCCGCGCCTGCCAACGCGCGTGTACCTGCGCGGGCGCATCGCGCCACAGCGTCAGCAAGCCGCGTAGGTTGCCCGCAATCGCCGCAATCAGCGCGGCGCGCTCGGATTCGGAAACGCGCTCCCCGACCCCTCGTCCGCCAGCCTGCCCTACCGAAATCGCCGTCGCCGCCAGTTCAGGGGGGAACACGCCCTGCGCAAGGTTCACCCCGACGCCGACGACGGCGACGCCCTCCACCACCTCCGCCAGCACGCCGCCCAGCTTGCGCCCGTGCAGCAGCAGGTCGTTTGGGTACTTCAGGCGCACGGGAGGTAGGTCGGGGTAGTGGGCTTCCAGCGCGTCGGCGGTCGCCAGCGCCGCGCACACGCCCACCACCCCCACAGGCTCAGGCAGCGGTGCGTCCCACAGAATCAGCGAGACCAGTAGGCTCTGCCCAGGCGCGTCCAGCCACTGTGCGCCCTGCCTGCCGCGTCCTGCGGTCTGGTGGTCGGCACACACGGCATCATAGCGGCGGTCGCCCTGCTCCACCAACTCCCGCGCTCGACGCTGCGTGGTGTCAATCGTCGCGTGCCACTCGATGCGCACTATGGGTATAATACCCCCGCAAGGTATACTTTCCCCGCGCTCCCAACGGCGCAAATGACGGCTCCCGAAGACGCGGCGGCGCACACGCTCGCGCCGCTGTTCGCGCCCGACTGGACGCTCTTGGTACACGAACGGCTCAGCGGCATATAGCCCATACACAACGGAGGGAACCGATGGAGACCCGCACGGAAGCCTTGCTGACGGAGTTGCGCAACGCGCTGCAACAGCCTGACGGCGCGCTGAAAGATCTCTTGGAGAAATACGCGCCCCAAGACTTGGCGGAGGCATTCACGCTGATGGACAGCCCCGCCGAGCAGGCGCACGCGCTGATGCAGATGGACGAAACCGTCGCCTCCGAAATCCTCGAATACTTGGAGCCGTCGCTGGTTGACGAGATTTTCGAGCATATCCCGCTGGAGAAAGCCGCGCGCCTGCTGCAACTGATTCCTGCCGACGACGCCGCGCAAATCATCGACGAACTGGATGAGGCAAAGGCGAACGCGCTCCTGCAGCAGATGGCGCCCCCAGAAGCCCGCGAGGTGCGCGAACTGCTGGAGTACCCCGAAAACACCGCGGGACGCCTGATGGTGCGCCAGTATGTGCGCGTGCGACCCGACTGGACGGTGGAGATGACCCTCGATTACCTGCGTCAAGTTGGCAGTGAAATCGAGACCATCTACTACCTCTATGTGGTGGACGCCCGACAGCGGCTGATTGGCGTCTGCTCGCTGCGCGATGTGGTCATCAGCGACCCCAGCAAGCGCATCGAGCAGATTATGGAGACCGATATCATCGTCGTCCACCCTGAAACCGACCAGGAAGAGGTCGCGAACCTGCTCTCCAAGTACGACCTACTCGCCGTGCCTGTCGTGGACGAACTGGGACGCATGCTGGGCATCGTGACGGTGGACGATGTGGTCGATATTCTGGTGAGCGAGAGCACGGAAGATGTGCTGAAACTCGGCGGCGTGGAGGCGACCGAAGAGCCGTATCTGCGGCAAAGCCCGTGGCAACTGGTGCAAAAGCGCGTGCGCTGGCTGATTCTGCTGTTCCTCGCGGAACGGCTCACAGGCACAGTGCTGCGCCACTACGATGAGGAACTCCAGAAGATGTCCGCTTTGGCGTGGTTCATCCCGTTGCTGATTGGCACGGGCGGCAACGCAGGCTCGCAGACGACCACCACCATCACCCGCGCACTCGCCTTGGGGGAAATTCGCCCGACGCAGGTGCTACGAGTCATGGGACGCGAGTTAATCACAGGCACCACCCTCGGACTCCTCATCGGCATCGTGGGCATTTTGAACGCCTTTATCTGGACACCTCAAAAGGATTTCACGACACGAGTCCAGCTCGCCCTAACCGTAGGGATAAGCCAGATGCTCATCATCACCCTGGCGACCACAGTCGGTGCTGCACTGCCTCTTTTGGCAAAGCGCCTCAATATCGACCCTGCGGTTATGTCCGCGCCATTCATCACCACACTGATAGACGCGGCAGGACTGCTGGTCTACTTTATAGTCGCGAAGATGATTTTGTTCAGTTAGTGCCAATTGAACCACCAGTTCACAAGAAACTATCGTTGCCCCCTCCTTAGGGTTTCCCCCGCTTCGCGAGGGGAACCGCCCGTTCAGTTCCTGTTCCTCCTGCGGGCAGGAGGAACCTGAAGGCGGGAGTTTTCAGGTTTCTGCACTGCTGTCCAGCGACTCCTCGATGACTATCAGCACCGCGCCTTCCTGCACGAGGTCGCCCTCGCGGGCATTCAGGCGCGCCACGACGCCCGCGAACGGCGCACGCAACGCCTGCTCGGTCTTCATCGCCTCCAGCACCAGCAGCCGCTGCCCTGGCTCCACCCGCGCGCCCTGCTCCACGAAGACCTTGCTCACCAGCCCCGGCATCGGCGCGGTCAGCACGCCCTCCGCGCTGGAGTGCGCGAGCGGCGCAGCCCCCGCGAACGCTTCCACCCGCTGGAACCGATAGACGCGCCCGCGATACTGGATCTCAAGCCCGTGCGCCGTGCGCGCGAACGCCAGCGCGACGCACCCCGTGTCGGTATGCAGCACAACACGGTCGCCGACAACCTCCGCGCGCGCTACTGTGCGCTCTGTCCCGTCGGGTAGCACAACGCGCCAGCCTTTGCCGTCGGGCTGCGCCGTCAGCGCAAGCGTCGCATCGCGATACCGAAACTCCGCCTTATACATCGCCGTACCCTGCTAAATAGCCGAACGCCCGCCGATACTCTTCTGCCGTGCCGAAGTCCAGTCCGCTGTGCGTCGACTCTATTATGTAGGCAGGCATTTGCTCCAGCAGGCGTTGCTGCACATAGGTCAGCGTCCATTCGCCACCGTCGGGGCTGTAGTGCGCTGCGATCTGCGCCAGCGTCTCCCACAGCGCAGGCGGGAAGGCGTACACGCCGTTATGCGCGAAGAACTCGTTTGCACCCAGCCCCTCCGTGCGCAGATGCTGCTGGGCATACGCCTGCGTCGGCTTCTCGTGGAGCTGCAGCAGGCGGTACACGCGGGGCGTCTCGGTCGGCGCGCCCTGCAAAATCCCGTACCGCTCGACCTTATCTGCAGGAACCCGGTGCACCCCGTACACGGGCGACTGATACTGCGCATAAAGCCGCGCGACTTCGGTTATCGCCGTTGGACACTCCAACGGCAGCGGGATATGGTCGCCCAGTAGCACCAGCACGGCATCCCCACAGGCGAACGCACGCGCACACCAGACGGCGTGTCCCAGCCCCCACAGCCACGGCTGCTCGACAAACTCGATATGCGCCCGCAGCTGCTGCAACGACTCGTAGGTCTCTTGAAGCGCAGGGCGTTTTGCGCGGGCGGGCGCGTACTGTTCGCCGCCGCCCTCCAAAAACGCCTCGTACACAGGGCGATTCTCAGGCGAGACCACGACCCCAATCTGCTCGACGCCCGATTCAAGGAGCGACTCGGCAATTAGTTGCAGACCCGTCGCGAGCCTGCCGTCAGGCAACACGAACGGCATCAACCCCTTTGGCAACACCACACTGATTGGGTACAGGCGCGTACCCAACCCAGCCATCGGCACGATGGCTTTGCGTATCATCCCACAAATCGTTCAGGGGAGAGGCATGAAGCCCCTCCCCCGTCGCGTGCGTGTCGCGTCTTACTTGTTGTGTCCCGAGCAGCAGGACGCCTTCTCCGGGGTGGATACTGACGCCGTAGGAGTCGTGCTGCCGCCCTTCGCGCCGACAATCAACGCCGCAGCGCCTGCGCCCAGCAGGGCTGCCAGTGCCAGAATCAGACCGATCTTATTCATAGTGGCCTCCAGCGGTATTATACCCCATTAGCGCGTTTTACAACCCGTTGGGTATAATCATCGTCAGCCTTGATGAGGGGTTGAGAGCCGATGGCGAAAACGAAACTATCGATACGAGAACTGGCAGAGGAAATAGGCGTTTCTACCAGCCGCCTGAAGGAGATTTTGGCGGAGCTGGGCGTCGACGAGCGCGAGTGGAAGCAGGGTCTGGACGAGGAGACCGCGCAGCTGGTCAAAGAGATGGCTCGGGAACTCGTCGGCGACCTGAAGACGCTGGTGCTGCCGCGCGAGTTGACCGTGCGCGACCTCGCCGAGGCGATGGAACGCGCCCCCACCGAAATCCAGAAGCACATTATGGTCAAGCACGGCAAGCTGCTGACCCCCCTACAGAAGTTAGACCCTGAGCTCGCCGAGAAAGTCGCTGCCGATTTCGGGTTGACCGTGCGGTGGGAGACGCCCAAGCCCGCCGAAAAGCCTGCTGCTCAACCCCCAGCCCAAGCCGCAGTGGTCGGCGCACAACCCCGACCACCCGTGGTCACCATCATGGGGCATGTGGACCACGGCAAAACAACCTTGCTGGACTACATCCGCAAAACGCGCGTCGCTGAGCGCGAGTACGGCGGTATTACCCAGCACATCGGCGCGTACCAAGCCGAAGTGAATGGCAAACTCATCACCTTTCTCGATACCCCAGGGCATGAGGCGTTCACCGCTATGCGCGCCCGCGGCGCGCAGGTCACCGACATTGTGGTGTTAGTCGTTGCCGCCGATGACGGCGTTATGCCCCAAACCGTAGAAGCCATCAACCACGCCAAAAACGCAAAGGTGCCCATCATCGTCGCTATCAACAAAATCGACAAGCCCGAAGCGAACCCTGAGCGCGTGCTGCAACAACTCACCCAGTACGACCTCGTGCCCGAGGAGTGGGGCGGCGATACCATCTGCGTGCGAGTCTCCGCCCTCACAGGCGAGGGAGTCGACACCTTGCTGGAGATGATCCTGCTTGTGGCAGAACTGGCGGAACTCAAAGCCGACCCCAAAGCCGAATTCCAAGGCACGGTCATCGAGGCGAAACTCGACAAGGGACGCGGTCCCGTAGCAACGATTCTGGTGCAACAGGGCACACTCAAGCGCGGCGACATCCTTGTGGTCGGCAAAACTTGGGGCAAAATCCGCGCGATGTTCGACCACACAGGCAAGCAAATCGACAGCGCGACGCCCGCCACGCCCGTCGAGGTGATGGGACTCAACGATGTGCCCGTCGCAGGCGACCGCGCTGAGCGAGTCGACAGCGAAGCACGCGCCCGACAAATCGTCGAGGAGCGCCTCGAAGCGGAAAAACGCCCCGAAGCCGCCCAGCCCACCCGCCGCGTGAATCTCGCCGAACTGTTCAAACAGTTGCAGGCAGGCGAAACCAAATCGCTCAACATCATCCTCAAGGCAGACACCTACGGCTCGGTAGAAGCCATCCGCGACGCACTGCTCAAACTCAACAAACCCGAAGGCGTAGAACTGAAAATCATCAACGCGAATGTGGGCAACATCACTGAAGCGGACATCGACTTCGCCATCGCCGCCGACGCCGTCGTCTTGGGCTTCAATGTGAAGGTCGAAAGCAACGCCCAAAACAAAGCCAAAGCAAGCCGCGTCGATGTGCGCACCTACCGCATTATCTATGAGCTGCTGGAAGAGGTCGAAAAAGCACTGCTCGGACTGCTGGAACCCGAATTCAAAGAGGTCGTCTTGGGCACAGCGGAAGTGCGTGCCGTGTTCAAGCTCTCACGCGGGGTTGTTGTCGCGGGGTGCTATGTGCTGGAGGGCAAAATCGTGCGCAACGCCCCTGCCCGTCTGATTCGCGGCGGCGAGGTCGTCCACGAAAGCAAAATCGCTACCCTGCGCCACTTCAAAGAAGACCGCCGCGAAATCGCCGCAGGCTACGAATGCGGTCTCACCCTCGAAGGATTCGACGCCTACCAAGAGGGCGATCGCATCGTGTGCTACGAAATCCAAGAGGTGGCACGCTAACTCAGTCCCAGAAGCGGTAGCGCAAAAGCGTCCATATCGCCTGCAGCCCGTCCGTCCAGCGGATTTTCTTGCCTTCCGCCTTGCGACGAGGTCGGTAGTTCAGCAGCTCCACCTCGCGAATGGGTATGCCACGCCTAAGCGACTTCGCCGTGACTTCGGGGCAGAACTCGAACCGCTCGCACTTGAGATCCAACGAGCGCAGCAGGTCGGTGCGGAACGCCTTGTAGCAGGTTGCCTCGTCCGTGAGCGGGTAGCGAAACAAAATCCGCACCGCCCATCTGAGTATGATGTTCGCAATCTTGTTCGGTAAGGGCATCTCGCGCGGCAAGCCCCTGAAAAAGCGCGAGCCGTACACCACCTGCGCCTCGCCCTTGATAATCGGCGCGACCACCTTCGGGATTTCGTTCGGATCGTACTCTAAGTCCGCGTCCTGAATGATCACGATGTCGCCTGTGGCGTACCGTAGCGCAGTGCGTATCGCCGCCCCTTTGCCCCGATTGCGCTCATGGCGCAACGCTACAATATCGCGCTGCTCAGCGAGGATGTCAGGCGTCTTGTCGGTGGAGCCGTCGTCAACGACAATAATCTCCTTGCGGAACGGGGCGCGGCGCAAGCGCTCCAAGAGTTCCAGCAGCGTACCTTCCTCGTTGTAAATCGGCACAATAACCGTAATCAGTGGCTCATCCATCGGTGGCTCTCGCGTATCCTTAGCCTTAAGTATACTATCTTCACGAAGCGACTCCGATGCAAGACGCAATTACTTTGGCTGCACTTATGCTCGCGCTCAACGGTTGGATGCAGACACCCAAAGCGGGCGACCTTGCCCCTACCCTGCCCGCCGCCAATTAGGTCAAGGAGCAAGCGGTATAATCTTGCCTGATGCAGTTCCTGTTCAAGTGGCTGATATTCGCGGTCGCACTGCACCTGACCTTCTGGAGCGGCGCACGGCTGGGACTGGATATGAGTCCCAGCCCAAACTGGCAAGACAACCTGATTATGGCGCTGCTGCTGGGGTTGGTGAATGCTTCTATCAAGCGCGCGGTGAAACTCGCGCTGCTGCCGCTGAACTGCCTGACGCTGGGGATTGCAGGACTGCTGGTGAACACGCTGTTGTTTTGGGCAGTGTTTGCGCTTGCGCCGTTCAACTTCCGCATTGGCAACTTCTGGGCGGCACTGTACGGAAGCATCGTGCTGGGCATCATTAATGGGCTGCTTAGTGGCGTGCTGCTGCGCGAGGAGCCAAATAAGCGGAGGTGATCGGCGTGGGGCGACTACTGCGAGGGCTGGCGATCTGGATTGGGCTGTATGTGCTGCTGACAGGGACGCACATGGGGGTGCTGTACGGGCTGAACGCCTTGCGCACACACTACGAGAACGCGCTGGAGACGCAACTCGGCGCAGAAGCGATTGATCGCGAGCCGCCCTACCGCGGTGGGGAACGGCTCATCGTCGCGCTGGACATCCAGCCGAGCGCGTACTGGCAAGAGTCGCTGGCGATGAGCGCGGTGATGAGCCTCATCGTTGCAGTGTTCGTTGGGCTGGCGTCGCTGGCGTTTCGCAAGGGGCGCGCCGTAAAGCTGATGCTGGTCGCGCTGGTGGTGAACGGGCTGGTGTTTTTCTTCTTCGCACAGCTGAGCGAGCAACTGTTCGCAGGCTACCTACTGGGGCAGCCTGTCTCAGCGATTGTGCCCGCCGTGCTGGTGGGGCTATCGCATGGCGCACTCAGCGCGTTGGTGCTGGGGGGCAAGAAATGAGCGCAGGACGATTGGTTCTGGTGTCAGGTGTGTCAGGCGCGGGCAAGACGCTTGCGCTGCAGACGCTGGAAGACATCGGCTACTTTTGCATCGACAACCTGCCGCCGTCGATGCTGGGCGCGCTGCGCGAGCGGATTGCGACGGGGCAGCGCGTGGCGGTAGTAGTAGACACCCGCGCGGGTGAGCCGCTGGAAGACGCCGAGCACGCCGTACTGCAGATGCGCGCCGACGGCGTACCCATCGAGGTGCTGTTTTTGGACTGCACTGATGAGGTGCTGGTGCGTCGCTTCAAAGAGACGCGCCGCCCGCACCCACTGGCGAGCCGTGAGCCGAACCTGCCCAAAGCCATCCGCGCCGAACGCGCCCTGCTTGCCCCTATCAAAGCCATCGCCGACTACACACTGGACACCACGCTGTTTAAACCGAAAGACCTGCGCGAAGCCATCCGCCAACGCTACGCTGACGAGAAGGCACAGCCGCCCCTGCGCGTGCGACTCGTATCGTTCGGCTTCAAATACGGCGTGCCCGTCGACGCCGACCTCGTGTTCGATGTGCGCTTCCTGCGCAATCCGCACTATGAACCAACGCTGAAACCCAAGCCAGGCACCGACCCTGCGGTGCGCACCTATGTGCTGAGCGATGCCGAAACACAGGAGTTTCTGGAGACAGTGCGAAACTTTTTGGCGTACCTACTGCCCCGCTACGAGCGGGAAGGCAAAGCGTACCTCACCATCGGGGTCGGCTGCACGGGCGGACGCCATCGGTCAGTGGTGCTGAGCGAAGCCCTGCAGCAGTGGTTTGCCGAACGAGGCTACCGCGCAACGGTGGAACATCGCGACTTGGCGCGGGAGGAAGCATAACATGCGCGACGGACGCTGGCGTTGGCTAATGCCCGGCATGCAGGTGAAGCGCTGGCTAGCGCTTTCCAGTCTGGGACTGCTAATTGCGTTTATCGGGCTGTGGATAGCGTTGGCAGGTGCGCCTGCCGCATGGCTGAGCAGCCTCTACCGCGCCATCGATGAGCCGATTCGTCAAGTGGCGACCACTCCCCAAGCGGCGCAGGCGATGCGCTGGGCAGCGGGAGTCGCCCTAATGCTTGCAGGGCTGGGCGTGTGGTGGTGGGGACTGCGCCGCGCGTGGCGCACGCTGGTCGGCATCTTACAGCCGCGTGCCAGCGGGCGCGTGTGGGATGTGCTGTCGCGCTACGCCTTGATGGCGCACGGCAAGCGCGTGGTGGTGATCGGCGGCGGCACGGGACTATCCACCATGCTGCGCGGCATCAAACGCTACACCGCCAACATCGTCGCCATCGTGACCGTCACCGACGACGGCGGCTCGTCGGGCAGATTGCGCCAAGAGTTGGGCATCCTCCCGCCAGGTGACATCCGCAACTGCCTGATTGCACTCGCCGACGCCGAAGGCGCAATGACCGCCCTGCTGCAACACCGCTTCCAAGACACCACAGGCAACCTCAGCGGGCATTCGGTCGGCAACCTCCTCATCGCCGCAATGACCCAAATCAAGGGCGACTTCGAACAGGCGATTCAGGAAATCAGCAAGGTGCTGGCGATTCGCGGGCGCGTACTGCCTTCCACACTGACGCATGTGAACCTGCGGGCGGAGATGGAGGATGGCGCGTGCATCGAGGGCGAGACAGCCATCGTGGCGTACCCCGCGCGTATCCGTCGCTTGCACCTGAACCCACCCGATGTGGAGCCGCCTCAAGAAGCCATCGACGCTATCCGCCAAGCCGATGTGGTAGTGCTGGGACCAGGCAGCCTGTTTACCAGTGTCATCCCGAACCTGCTGGTGCCCAAAATCGCCGACGCGCTGCGTGCGACCGACGCCCTGCGCGTCTATGTGTGCAATGTGATGACCCAGCCCGGCGAGACCGACGGCTTCACCGCATCGGACCATGTGCGGGCGTTGGAGGCGCACGCGGGCGGGCGCGTGTGCGACTATGTGCTGGTCAATACCGCCGTGCCCCAGCCTGAACTTCTGGAACGCTACCGCGCCAACGGGCAAGATTTGGTGCTGCCCGACACCGACCGCATCCGCCAGATGGGTTACAAGGTCATCGCAGGCAACTTCATCAGCCAGACCGATTATGTGCGCCATGACCCGCACCGCCTCGCCGAAGCCATCCTGCGCTTAGCCAAGTGAGCGCCTACAAGCTGATTAGCAGGTACAATTTCGCTATGCCGCCGTTGCAGGTGGTGTGGTTCAAGCGCGACTTCCGCACGGTTGACCACGCCCCGCTGTACGAAGCCAGCCAGCGCGGGCTGGTCGCGCCCCTGTATATCTTCGAGCCCGAACTGTGGCGTCAGCCCGACGCGTCTAACCGGCAGTGGCAGTTTGCCCGTGCGTGCCTGCAGGAGTTAGACCGCGCGCTGGGACGGTTGGCGGGACGCCCTCACGGGTTGATTGTGCGCACGGGCGACGCCGTCGCAGTGCTGGAGCAGATTCACCAGACGCACGGCATCGCCGCGCTGTGGGCGCACCAGGAGGTGGGCAACGACTGGACCTTCCAGCGCGACCGCGCCGTGCGTCGCTGGGCACGCGAGCGGAGCATACCATTCCACGAGATTCCGCAAGATGGCATCATACGCGGGCTGCAGTCGCGAGAGGGCTGGCGCGACCACTGGGACGCCGAGATGCGCCGCCCGCTTGTGCCTGAACCGCCCGCGCTGCAGATTGCACCGTTGCCGTCGGATCCACTGCCCGAATCGGTCGGCGACGATGCGTGCCCGTTGGCGCAGCGCGGTGGACGCAGTCGCGGGCTGGCGCTGATGCGCTCGTTCCTGAGCCATCGGGTGCAGGGCTACGCGCGGGGGCTGTCGTCGCCACTGACTGCGCCGAGCGCGTGCTCGCGCCTGTCGCCCTACCTGACCTACGGCGCACTGTCGCTGCGCGAGGTCGTGCAAGCCACCCGCCGCGCCATCGAACAAGCAGAAAGCGATCCGAAGCAGGCAGGGCGATTGCGCTCCCTGCAGGCGTTCGAAGCGCGCCTGGCGTGGCGCAGCCACTTCATCCAGCGGCTGGAGAGCCTGCCCAGCATCGAGTTCGAGCCGATGCACCCCGCGCTGGCGCACGAGCGCACGGAGGTAGACCCCGCGCTGTTCGAGGCGTGGGCGCAAGGACGCACAGGCTACCCGTTTGTGGACGCCTGCATGCGCATGCTGCACGCGACGGGCTGGCTCAACTTCCGCATGCGAGCGATGCTGACCGCCTTCGCATGCTACCACCTGTGGCAGCCGTGGCGCGCGGTGGGACTGCACCTTGCACGGCTGTTCGTGGACTACGAGCCAGGCATCCACTGGAGCCAAATCCAGATGCAGGCAGGCTGTACGGGCATCAGCGCGTTCCGCATCTACAATGTGGTCAAGCAGTCGCACGACCAAGACCCGACAGGCGCGTTCATCCGACGCTGGGTTCCCGAACTTAGGCGAGTGCCCACGGCGTGGATCCACGAACCATACCGCATGCCACCAGAGTTGCAGCGGAAGTACGGGTGTGTGATTGGCGTGGACTACCCTGCGCCGATTGTGGATCACGAGGCTGCCGCACGCGCCGCACGACAAAAACTCTTCGACGCCTATCGCACGCCCGAAGCCAAAGCGATTACCGAGCAGTTGCTGCAACGGCACAGTAGCCGTTCCCGTCGCGAGCCACGCCGTGTGCTGGCGCGCACCCAGCAGTTGGGGCTGTTTGAGTAGCCCCGCCGAGAGAGCGGGTACAATACTCCCCCGATGCAAGCAAGCGTTCAGGAGCAGATGGCTGCGCTTCGGCGCGGCGCGGAGGACATCATCACCGAGGCGGAACTGGAAGCCAAACTCGCGCGCGGCAAGCCCCTGCGTGTCAAACTCGGCATCGACCCCACCGCGCCCGATGTGCATCTGGGCTGGGCGGTCGTGCTGCGCAAACTGCGCCAGTTCCAAGACTTCGGGCACACTGCCTGCCTGATTGTGGGCGACTTCACCGCGATGATCGGCGACCCCACAGGCAAGTCCAAAACCCGACGCCAACTCAGCCGCGAAGAGGTCATGGGCTATGTGGAGCGCCTCAAACCACAACTGTTCCGCATCTTAGACCCCGACCGCACACAGGTCTACTACAACGCCGACTGGCTGGGCAAGATGACCTTCGCGGAGGTGATTCAACTCGCCAGCCGCTACACCGTCGCCCGCATTCTCGAACGCGAGGACTTCGCCAACCGCCTCGCCAACAACCTACCGCTGGGCATGCACGAAATCCTCTACCCTCTCTGCCAGGGCTACGACTCAGTGGCAATTGAAGCGGATGTAGAACTTGGCGGCAGCGACCAGCGCTTCAACAACCTCGTCGGGCGCGACCTGCAGCGCGAGTACGGGCAGGAGCCGCAGGTGGTGTTCCTGATGCCTTTGCTGATTGGGCTGGACGGCAAGGAGAAGATGAGCCAGTCGCTCGGCAACTACATCGGCATCAACGAGCCGCCTGACCAGATGTTCGGCAAGGTGATGAGCCTGCCCGACGAGTTGATGAGGCACTACTTTGTGCTGTGTACCGATGTGCCGCTGGAGGAGGTTGAGGCGTTGGAGCGCGACTGGCGCGAGGGACGGGTTAACCCGCGCGATGTGAAGCGACGCTTGGCGCGGGAAATCGTGGCGCTCTACCACTCGCCCGATGCCGCCACGCACGCCGACGAGGAGTTCATGCGCATCTTCTCGCAGCGTCAAGCGCCCACCGACGCACCCGAAGTGCCCATCCCAGCGCACCTGATACGCGAGGACGGCACGGTCATGCTGGCGGCGCTGATTGCGGGGATTGGCTACGCCCCCAGCAACTCGGAGGCGCGTCGGCTAATCCAAGGCGGTGGGGTGGAGTTGGACGGCAAGCGCGTCAGCGAGCCGACAGCGGTCTACCCTGCCGACGAGCTGCGCGGGCGACTGCTGCGCGTGGGCAAGCACCGCTTCGCGCGGCTGCGCTGACAGCTACTCCGCCAACGCGGTCTGTAGGTTGAACTCGAAGCCTGGCAGCGCATCGGGACGGAAGGGTTCCCCTGCAATCGCCGTTGCACCGATGACATATCCGTCGGGCGTCCAGCGCAACTCTTGGACAGCAAGCGTTTCCGAGTCGATGAGCCAATACCACGCAATGCCCGCGGCATGATAGAGGCGCGCCTTCTCAATCGTGTCGCGGGCGCGTGTGGACGGCGAGACAACCTCGACCGCGAGGTCAGGCGCGCCGCGCACCTTGCCCGACGGGGTCAGCACCTCCGACTCGCGCTCCGCCCGCACGAAGCAGATGTCGGGAATGACGCCGCTGCCATCGGGCAAAGCAACATCCACCTCCATCAGCACGACGCCCAACCGCCCTGCGCGCACATAGCGACGCAGCGCGTAGGCAGTGGTCAGCACAATCTCTTGGTGTTGGCGCGTAGGGGACGCTATCGGCAAAAGGATACCATCCTGCAACTCACAGCGCGGCTCCAGTTCCGCCTGCAGCCACTTGTCAACCGTCCACTCCGCGCTCGTCTGGGTCGCTGTCGGCGTCATCACAAAATTGTACCCCGATTCCGCGCTGGCTACACGCGACTTCAGGAGCCGCGCCGCAGCCCGTAGATTCGCGCCAGCGGATGTATCTCGTGGGAATTCCGGTTGTGCAATTAGCGCAACCCCTCCAGCACCTTGAGGGCGATCTGCGCGTTGCCTGCAGGGGGCATCAGGTACAGCCCTTGCGCGTAGGGGGCTGCCTGGCGTACAAACTCCTGCGCAATCTCCAGACCCACTTGCAGCGCGGAGTCTTCTGGAGCCTCCTGCATCCGCTGTAGGATAGGTTCGGGGATTTCGATGCCTGGCACCTCGTTGTGCATAAACTCGGCGTGGCGTGCGCTGCGCAACGGCAACACCCCCACGAACCACGGCGTGCGCAGTCGTTGCATCAGTTCTGCCGTGCGCTCCACGACGGGCATCTCGAACAGCGGCTGCGTGTAGATGAGGTGTGCGCCTTCGTCGATTTTGCGGCGCAGGCGGTCGTTCTCAGCGTCCAAGTCGGGCGCGAGGGGGTTGTAGGCAGCGGCAATCGTGAAGTTCGCGTAGACGCCGATACTGTTGCCCGCCAAGTCGCGCCCCTCGTTGAACCGACGCAGGATGCGTATCAGCCCAATCGCGTCCACATCGAACACGCTGGTTGCCGTCGGGTAGTCGCCAATCTGCGCGGGGTCGCCCGTAATCGCCAGCACATTTCGGATGCCCAGCGCGTGCGCGCCCAGCAGGTCGGACTGAATCGCCAGCAGGTTGCGGTCGCGGCAGGCGAAGTGCATCATCACCTCAATCCCCGCATCGCGCTGGATGATGTGCGAGGTGGCGATCACATTCATCCGCAGGCGCGCCCGCGCCCCATCCGAGATGTCGATCATATGCACGCCGTTCTCTTTCAGCAGGCGCGCGTTCTCGATGACCTTCTGAATTTTCAGTCCGCGCGGCAGGTCGAGTTCGACGGTAATCACGCGCTCTTTGCCCAGCAATTGCGACAGACGCGACGGTTCGGCGGTGGGCAGTTCCTCTTTGGGGGTTCGTTCGCGCGTGCGCACGGCGACGACTGTGCGCGGCTTGGTCTTCGCGGCGCGGGCGTACTGTGCGACGGCGCGGGTGTGGTCGGGCGTCGTGCCGCAGCACCCGCCAACAATCGCTGCGCCCGCCTCCACCAAGCGCGCGGCGTACTTGCCGAAGTAGTCGGGGTGAATGTCGTACACCACCCGCCCGCGCACCAGTTGCGGCAAGCCTGGGGTCGGCATCGCACTAATCGGCAGTTCGGTCGCCTGCGCCATCATCCGCACGATGTCGAGCATCCGCTGCGGACCCACGATGCAGTTGCCCCCGACGGCGTCCACCTCCAGCGGCTGAATCTGCTCGGCGAAGCGTTCGGGCAGCCCGTCCATCAGCGTTTCGCCGTCCTCCACGAAGCCCTTGGAAGCGATAATCGGTACATCGGGCGCGAGGCGACGCGCCACGCGAATCGCCAGCGCGAGTTCCTGCGGGTCGATGAAGGTCTCCAGAATCAGCCCGTCCACCCCGCCGTCCAGCAGGGCGCGGATTTGCTCCTCGAACGCCTGCTCGGCTTCGGCGCGGCGCACCTCGCCCATCGGCTCCAGTGGCTTGCCCACTGGACCGACCGCGCCGAACACCAGCGCGTCGTCGCCAACCGACTCACGCGCCAGTTGCACTGCCGCGCGATTGATGCGCCGCACCAACTCGTCGGGCGAGCCGAACTGCTCCAGCAGACTGTAGGCGGGGGGCAGTTCGCTGCTACGCTCAGGCAGGTTCAGCAACCGAATGCGATTCGCGAAGTAGGTGTTCGTCTCGATCAGCCGCGCGCCTGCCTCGTAATACTCGCGATGCAGCGCACGGACTACTTCGGGGTGCGTCAAGTTCGCCAACTCATACGGCTGAGGCACGCCGCGCAGGGCGAGCATCGTGCCCATCGCGCCGTCGGCGACCAGCGCGCCCTGTGCCAGCCGCGCCCGAAACGCTTCGCGGGTCATGGTAGGGGAATTGTACCAGTTTTCACGCGCCTGTCCGCTTTTGGGCAGCGTCGGAGTCATTTAAGATGCAGTGTCTTGAACGGAGGCCTACGATGCGACAACTGATTGCGTGTTTCGGTTTGAGCTCGCTGTTGCTGACAAGCGTCTACGCCGACGGCTATGTGTGGCTGTCGGGCGCGGGCGAGATGCCTGCGCGCGTGTTCCGTTATAACTTGCGCACAGGGCAGGTAGACCGCGTGGTAGAGCCTGGCAGATGGGGCTTCGTGCAATCGCGCGACTACAACCTGCTGGCGTATGACGGCAGCGACTTGTATGTCGGGCTGGAGAACGACCGCACACTGCTGAAACTGAATCCCTACACGGGCGCGTTCCGCTCGGCGTTTGCCTACCGAATGTGCAACTGCTTTTACGGACACCACTGGATGAAGGACGGCACGATCCACAACGGCGAAATTTGGCGCGCCGCGCCTGCGCATAGCGCCTCCAGCCCTGGAATCGTGCATGTGAGCAGCTTGGCAGGCGAGCCAACGAACGCCTTCTCTGGGATGAATCGTCCCGACCTGCAGCCGATTGGCTTGGAGTGGGTCGGCGACGCGCTGTTTATCACCACAGCAAGCGGGCTACACCGCGTGAACTTCCCCGACGAGCCGCTGGTGTTCGGCGCGGTGCAGTATGCGCTGAGTGGCGTTCCCAGCGGGCATACGCTCGGCGGGCTGGCGTATGACCCTGCAGGCGATACGCTGTATATGGCGTCTGCCGACAGCGACGGCGCGACGCTGTGGCGCGTGCAACTGAACCACGACGCGCAGACGGCGACCGCAACACCCGTGGACAACCTAACGCTGAAGGGCTACCCCGCGGGGCTACAGCCAACCGCGCTGGGCTGGGTCCCTGCCCGTGCGGGCGACGCCAACGACGACGGCTGCGTCGACGACGCTGACCTGTTGGAAGTGCTGTTCGCCTTCGGCTCAAGCAACGCGCAAGCCGACCTGAACCGCGACAACATCGTCGACGACGCCGACCTGCTGGAAGTGCTGTTCAACTTCGGTAGCGGGTGCTGATTGTCTCCTCTCCCTTGCTGTGGGAGAGGAGACAGGAGATGAGGGCAGGATAGACCCTACGCATGCGCCAGCGCCTGATCCAAGTCGGCGATGATGTCCTCCACATCCTCGATGCCGACCGACAGGCGGATGAAGTCGGGCGTGACGCCTGTGGACTGCTGCTGTTCGGGGGTGAGCTGGCGATGCGTGGTGCTGGCAGGGTGGATAATCAGCGACTTTGCGTCGCCGATGTTCGCCAGGTGCGAGTGCAGCCGCACATGCTGAATCACGCGCACGGCAGCGTCGTAGCCGCCCTTGACCCCAAAGCCCACAATCGCGCCCTGACCCTTCGGCAGATACTTCCGCGCCAACGCATAGTACGGGCTGGTCTCCAAGCCGGGGTAGTTCACCCACGCGACCTTCGGGTGTTCGCTGAGCCACTGGGCGACGCGCAGCGCGTTTTGGCTGTGCCGCTCCATGCGCAGATGCAGCGTCTCCAGCCCCTGCAAAAACAGGAAGGCGTTGAACGGCGAGATGGCAGGTCCCAAGTCGCGTAGCAGTTGCGCCCGCACCTTGATAATGTACGCCATGTCGCCGAACGCCTCGCGGAAGTTCAGCCCGTGATACGACGGATCGGGCGCGGTAATCTGCGGGAACTTGCCGTTGTCCCAGTTGAACTTGCCCGAATCGACAATCACGCCACCAATACTGTTGCCGTGCCCGCCGATGAACTTCGTCGCCGAATGCACGACAATATCTGCGCCCCAGTCGAACGGGCGCAGCAGCACAGGCGTCGGTATCGTGTTGTCCACAATCAGCGGGATGCCATGCTCATGCGTGATATTCGCAATGGCTTCGATATCGTGCACATCGAGCTTGGGGTTGCCGATGGCTTCGATGTAGAGCGCGCGGGTCTTGGGCGTGATGGCGCGGCGGAAGTTATCGGGGTCGCGCGGGTCGACGAAATGCACCGTGATGCCGAACTTCTGCGGGAAGGTGTATTTGAACAGGTTGTAGGTACCGCCGTACAGGCTGGTGGTGGAGACAATCTCGTCGCCCGTGTCGGCGATTGCCAGAATCGCGAGCGTTTCTGCCGCCTGCCCCGACGCGACCGCCAGCGCGCCGACGCCGCCCTCCAGCATTGCCACGCGCTGCTCGAATACGGCTTGCGTGGGGTTCATGATGCGCGTGTAGATAAAGCCTGGCGTCTTCAGGTCGAATAGACTTGCCGCGTGATCGACGCTGTCGAACAGGTACGAAGTCGTCTGATAGATCGGCACGGCGCGGGCACCTGTGGCAGGGTCTGGCTCCTGCCCACCGTGCACGCAGATTGTGCCTAAACGATAGTGTGTTTGCATACTGAAAGCAAACCTCCTTCCGAAAGTAGGCTGGGAGTATACCTGATAGGTACACTGATTCCGTGCGCACGGACACCATTGCGGCAATAGCGACCCCACCTGGTGAAGGCGGAATTGGGATTGTACGGGTAAGCGGTGAGCAGGCGTTCCCGATTGCCGAGCGGCTGTTTCGGCGGCGCGGGGGGAGCAAGCCCCTGCAGAGCCATCGCGCCTACTTCGGGGCAATCGTAGACCCCGCCACTGGCGAGACGCTTGACCGTGCGCTGCTGTTGCCGTTCCGCGCTCCGCACAGCTACACAGGCGAGGATGTGGCGGAGTTCCACTGCCACGGCAGCCCGTACCTGTTGCGGCGCGTGCTGGAGCTGGTCTGGCGCGAGGGAGCGCGCCCTGCCGAGCCAGGCGAGTTCACGCTGCGGGCGTTCCTGAACGGCAAGCTCGACTTGGCGCAGGCGGAGGCGGTCGCCGACCTAATCCGCGCCCGCTCGGAGGCGCAGCTGCGCAGCGCGCTCGCCCTGCACGAGGGCAGACTCTCGCATCAGGTACACGCGCTCGGCGACGAGCTGCTGCGCCTGCTGGCGACGGTAGAGGCGCACATCGACTTCTCGGAGGAACTCGGCGAGTTAGACCCGCACGCGCTCATTCCCGACCTCCAGCACCTCCTTCAGCGACTGGACGCGCTGCTGCAAGGCGCGCGGGCAGGACGCATCCTGCGCGAGGGAGCGCGAGTCGCCATCGTCGGGCGACCGAATGTCGGCAAGTCGTCGCTGCTGAACGCGCTGCTGGGCGAGGAACGCGCCATCACGACCGATATTCCTGGCACCACGCGCGACACACTGGAGGAGAGCCTAATCATCGGCGGCGTGCCCCTCGTGATTCTGGACACGGCGGGCTTGCGCGAGAGCGCGGATGTGGTCGAGCAAATCGGCATCGAGCGCGCCCGTCGCGCTGCCGAACGCGCCGACCTCATCCTGTTTGTGTACGACCTGACTGCGCCCGACTGGGACGCCGACCGCGCCCTGCTGGAGACACTCCCTGCTCACGCGCCCAAACTGCTCGTGGGCAACAAGATGGACGCCGCCGACCCCGCGCAGGTGCAACGCGCCTGCAGCGTCTTCCCCGATAGCGTGCTAATCTCCGCGCTTACGGGCGCGGGACTGGACGCGCTGCAGGAAGCCATCCTGACTGCGCTGGAGGTGCAGCGTATCGGCGAGGAGACGCTCACGCTCACTCACCAGCGACACATTCAAGCGGTCGCGGACGCCAAACGCGCCCTCGAACACGCTCGCGACGCCCTTCAGCACGGCTACTCGCCCGACCTGATCGCCGTCGACCTGCGCGCGGCATGGCTTGCGTTAGGCGCAATCACGGGCGAAACCGCCGACGAAACGCTCGTACAGCGCATCTTCCGCGACTTCTGCATCGGAAAATAGCCCCGCGATGTGGAATAACCCCCCTGCAAGACAGGTGATGCTATGCGGGTGCTGATTGCCGAAGACAGCGTCGTGGCGCGGAAACTGCTGGAGCGCAACCTCCAGCAGATGGGGTACGAGGTCGTGGCGGCGGAGGACGGCGCGAAGGCGTGGGAAGCCTACCAACACGCGCCAACGCCCATCGTGATCACCGACTGGGAGATGCCCCACATGAATGGCATCGAACTCTGCCGCGCAATTCGCCAGCATCCCAGCGAGCATTACACCTACCTGATGATGCTTACGGCGCGCGGGCAGAAAGAGGACAAATTGCAGGCGTTGGAGGCGGGCGCGGACGCCTTCTTGAACAAGCCGCTGGACATTGCCGAACTGCAAGCCAACCTGCGTGTCGCCGAGCGCATCCTCAAAGCGGAAGCGGACCTCCAAGCGCAAAAACAACAACTGCAAGACCTCAACGAGGAACTCGCCAGCCAAAACGAGCAACTCCAGCACTCATACCGACTAATCGAGCATGCCAACCGCCGCTTCTCCGAGCTGTTCGAGAATATACCCGTCGCATGCTTCACAGTCGACTTGGAGGGCAATATCCACGAGTGGAACCTTGCCGCGCAACAACTCTATGGATATACTAAAGCGGAGGTGCTGTTCCAGCCGTTCTATGCGAAAGTGTTCAAGGGCGCCTCAGCCTCCCGATTGCACGAGATGCTCCAGCGCGTGCTACAGGGAGGCGTCTTGACAGGCATCGAGTCGGAAGATTACGATTCGGAAGGCAACCTGCACTATGTGCTACGGAGCGCGTTTCCTATCCGCAATCCGAACCGCGAGGTGGTCGGCGCGATTGTGGCAGTGGTGGATGTCACTTATCGCGTCGAGTACGAGAACCAACTCAAGGCGCTGAACCAGAAGCTCCAAAGCTTGGCGGTCACGGACGGCTTGACAGGGCTGCACAACCACCGCGCATTCCAAGATTACCTGGAAGAGCAGTTCCAAACCGCTATGCGCAATAAGCAGCCGCTGGCGCTAATCCTGATGGATGTGGATCACTTCAAGCAATACAACGACACCTATGGGCATCAGGCAGGGGATGAGGTGCTGCGGCAAGTGGCGCAGATTCTGCAGGCGAATGTGCGCGAGGGCGACTTCGTCGCGCGCTATGGGGGCGAGGAGTTCGTGGTGGTGCTGCCGCGCACAGATTTGGAGAGCGCGGTCGCCGTTGCGGAACGGCTGCGCCGCGCCATCGAGTCCGCGGAGTGGAGCTTGCGCCCCGTCACGGGCAGCTTCGGCGTGGCATCTATCCGTCCCGACATGGAGACGCGCCAAGAGTTGATTGAGGCGGCTGACCAAGCCCTCTATCAAGCCAAAAAGAACGGACGCAACCGCGTGGAGGTTTGGAACTACCGCCTGCTGCTCAAAGCCGCATAGCAGGAATCCGCAGGCACAGGGGGAACTTTAAAGCGCAGCAAAGGGTCAGAGCCATGATGAATCGGGTGCGAGTGCAGACGCGCATTGAAGTCAAGACCGCGCCGCAAGCCAGCTTGGGCTTGAAAACGCTGGCGCGGATGCTCACGCTCAACTCTGAGGAGTTGCTCAAGCTTGTCGAGCAGGAACTGGAGGAGAATCCCGCGCTGGAGGCGAGCGAGGAAGATCGGATACGGGTCATCACTCCCCAGCTGCCGACGCTCTCGTTAGATACTGACCTCGGCGTGTCAAGCGAGGAGAACGATACGGACGACTGGCTCGAACTGCGCCTGGCGACGCCTCCGATGGATCTCAAGGCGCATGTACTAGGGCAACTACGCCTAATGGTTGCACCCTACTTGATGCATATCGCTGAGCATCTGGTCGAGTCGCTGGATGGCTACGGCTACCTGCGTACCGATGTGGAGGAGGTCGCGCTCTACTTGAATGCGTCGCTGGAGGATGTGGAGTATGTGCTGGAGCAATTGCAGGCGTGCGACCCACCCGGAGTTGGCGCACGCAACCTGCGCGAATGCCTGCTGCTCCAGCTGCGCGCCATCCAGAACTTGCCCAACGATGAGGTGCTGGAGTGGACGCACAAGGTGCTTCACAAAGGCTGGGAGGAATTCACCAGCGGGCGATGGGATGCGCTGGAGCGTAAGTTAAAACTCGACGCCAAAGCGATTGAAGCAGTCAAACAGTTCATCCGCAATGAGCTGCGCCCCTACCCTGCGGGGGAGCTGGGGACGCCCGAACCGCCCCATGAGCAGGTTGTGCCCCAAGAGCCCGATATCATCGTGCGCGCCTCCCAGAGCGGTCTGAGCATTGAGATTGTCGGGGCATACTACGACACGCTGCGGCTCAGTCCGACCTATCTGGAGCAAGCTGTCCGCCTGCAACGCGGCGAGCTACGCTACAACGCAGAGGAACGCGAGCACATCCTGCACTACTTGAACCGCGCCCGAATCTTCCTGCAAGCGCTGCAGCAACGCTACCAGACGCTCAAGCGCATCATGGAGGTCATTGCGCAGCGGCAGTACGGATTCTTGATGACCAGCGATGCGCGGTTTCTGCAGCCGATGACACGCGCGGAGATCGCCAACGCGACAGGCTTCCACCGCTCCACTGTCGGGCGTGCCGTACGCAACAAGCGGCTCCAACTGCCCAGCGGCATGGTCGTGCCACTGGACATCTTCTTCGATGCCTCCTACCGCACCGCCCTGCTCATCCAGCAGATACTGAACGAACACGAGCGCACGGGCAAGCGGCTTACCGATGCCGAAATCGCTCAGAAGCTGGCGGAGATGGGTATCGAGGTTGCGCGGCGCACTGTCGCCAAGTACCGCCAACGCCACAATATCCTCTCGTCGCACTGGCGCGAGCGACAGCGGCTGGTCGGCTAAGCTATCGCTCTATTGTCAGCACTTGAATCATATTAGTGTTGCCTGGCACATTCACGGGCACCCCTGCGGTTAGCACAACGCGATCGCCCCCTTTGACCAAGCGCGTCTGGCGAGCGGCAATCATCGCCTGCGTGGTCATCTCGTCGGTCGAGTTCACGCGTGGAATCAGCAGTGGGGCGACGCCCCACAGCAGCGTCAGCCGTCGCCACAGCGCCTCGTGGTCGGTCAGCGCGAGAATCGGCTGATACGGTCGGAAGTGCGAGACCCAGCGTGGCGTGCCCCCTGAGCTGGTAGGCGTCAGGATTGCCTTTGCACCGACCATCTGCGCGACGGTACACGCCGCGCGCGCGACGGCAACCGTCGCGTTGCCCGCCGTGTGCGCGTCTAACTCACCCAGCTGCAGAAATTCCAGATGCTCCTCGGCGACCTCCGCGATACGCGCCATCCAGCGTACCGCTTGTGTCGGGTACGCGCCAACCGCCGTCTCGCCCGAAAGCATCAGCGCGTCCGTGCCATCCAGCACCGCGTTCGCCACATCGGTCGCCTCCGCGCGGGTAGGGCGACCTTCGCGAATCATGCTCTCCAACATCTGTGTGGCGGTAATCACGGGCTTAGCGTGCTGGTTGCACAAGTGGATAATCTGCTTCTGCAGAATAGGCACTTCGGCGAGGTCTATCTGCACGCCTAAGTCGCCCCGCGCGACCATAATCCCGTCGGCGACCTCCACGATGCTTTCGAGGTCGTTCAGCGCGGCAGGCTGCTCGATTTTGGCAATCACAGGCAGGTTCGCCCCATGCTCGCGGATGAGCGCCTGTAGGTTCATCACATCGGTCGCGGAGCGCACGAACGAAAGCGCAACCCAGTCCACCCCTGCACGGATGCCCTCCAGCAGATCCTCGCGGTCTTTCGGGGTCATCGACGGTAGCGCGAGCGTGCGGTGCGGAAGCGTGACGCCCTTGTGCGAGCGCAACTCGCCGCCCTCCAACACAATCGCCTCCAACCGCTCAGACTCCACACGGGTAATCTGTAGCTCGATTGCGCCGTCGTCCAGTAACAAACGGTCGCCCACACGCGCCGCACGGAACACCTCTGCCACAGGCAGCGGAATCGTCGAATCGTGCGCCTGCTCACCCAGCGTGAATACCACCTGATCGCCCGGATGCAAGTTCATCGGCGCAGGCAGGCTTCCGATACGAATCTTCGGTCCCGCGAGATCTAACAAAACGCCGAGCGGGATTTTGTAGGTCTGCTCGGCGTCTCGGATCCAGCGAATCCACTGGCGACGGGTATCCCAGTTGCCATGGGCGGTGTTGATGCGAAAAAGGTTCGCTCCCGCCTCAACCAGTTCGCACAGCTTTTCTGGGGAGTCGATGGCAGGTCCGAGCGTGGCGATGATCTTCGTGCGTCGCATAGGCTACGCCCCGTACAGTCCGAACGCCATCTGGCCGGCATAGACAGCGTTTTCGCCAAGTTCTTCCTCAATGCGCAGCAGCTGGTTATATTTGGCGGTTCGTTCGCCACGCGCGGGCGCACCCGTCTTGATTTGCCCTGCGTTGGTCGCCACAGCCAAGTCGGCGATGAAAGTGTCCTCGGTCTCGCCCGAACGGTGCGATATAATCGTGCTGAACCCGTTGCGGTGCGCCAGCAGAATCGTATCCAGCGTCTCGGTCAGCGTGCCGATTTGGTTGAGTTTGATGAGGATGCTATTGCCGCAGCCGTTCTGGATACCGCGCGTTAGGCGGTCAGGGTTGGTCACGAACAGGTCGTCGCCGACGAGTTGCACGCGCGCCCCCAGCGTTTGGGTCAGCATCTGCCAGCCGTCCCAGTCGTCTTCCGCCAGCCCGTCTTCGATGGAGACAATCGGGTAGTCGTGCACGAGGTCTTCGTAGAGGCGCACCATCTGCTCGCGGTCGAGCGTGCGCTCTTCGGCACGCAGGATGTAGTAGCCGCCTTTGTAAAGTTCAGTCGCCGCGACATCGAGCGCAAGGGCAATCTGCTCGCCAGGACGGTAGCCTGCGCGTTCAATCGCGCGCATCAGCAGATCCAGTGCACCGCGCACGCTGGTCACCTGCGGGGCGAAGCCTCCCTCGTCGCCAACGGCTGTGCTGTAGCCCTCCTCATGGACAACCCGTTTGAGATGATGGTACACCTCCACACCCCAGCGTAGGGCTTCCGAAAAAGTGCTTGCTCCCAACGGCACAATCATAAACTCCTGAAAGTCCGCCCCGCCTTCTGCATGCTTACCGCCGTTGAGCACATTCATCAGCGGCACGGGCAGCGTGTGCGCGTTCACCCCGCCAAGATACCGATACAACGGTAGCCTGCACGACTCTGCTGCTGCGACCGCCACTGCCATCGACACGCCCAAAATCGCATTCGCGCCCAGTTCGGACTTGTTCTCCGTGCCGTCCAGCGCAATCATCGTCTCGTCGATGGCACGCTGCTCTAAGGCATCCATGCCCTCGAGTGCGGGCGCAATCCGCTCGTGAATGTTCTCAATCGCCCGCTCCACGCCTTTGCCCAGGTAGTATTCGGGATCGTCGTCGCGCAGCTCCCACGCCTCATGCGCCCCTGTGGACGCGCCCGACGGCACTGCCGCACGCCCAAAGGAACCATCGTCTAAGTAAACATCCACCTCGACCGTCGGGTTGCCCCGCGAATCGAGAATCATCCGCGCCCGAATTTGGTCTATCGTTGCCATCGCTATGCTCCTGACGGGGAATTATACCGAGAATGTCCAGCGGGACGCGATGTAGCGTTCCCTGCTGAAGATTCCGCGCCCCCGTTCCGATAATCCCTCACGAGCCGTTGCAGGAACGCTGGGATTGGCGTTCCACAGAGGCTCAAAATCTCTTGCTACGGAGGTTAAGCATGCGCAAGCGAAAACCGAAACCGCCTGTTGAACAGCGACCGGTATCGATCAGTACGGCGAGCGTGCTGGTAGGGGTGGAGACGCACACCATCCGCTACTGGGAGCGCGAGTTCGCGGAGTTTTTGAACCCAGTGCGCACGGCAGGAGGTCAGCGTCGCTACCGCCCCGAAGACATCGAAGTCCTCAAAGAGATCAAACGCCTGCTCAAAGAGGAACTCTACACGATTGCGGGCGCGAAGCGCAAGTTAGCCGAGCGGTTTGCGGCGCAATCGTCTGCGTCTGAGACACCCAGCGCGGGCAACAACGGCACGCACGCAACCAAACGCGGCAAACGCGCCACAGCCACGCGCTAACGCCCAGCCCAGAGAAAGGGGGGAACCTATGCCGACCGTCCTCGTGCGCCAGGAAGTGCCGCTGTTTGCAGAGCAGTGGGACGCCCGCCTGAACGAGGCGTTCGAACACCTCCGTGCGGAGCGACCCGACGCGGCTTATGAGGCGTTCATGCGCTATCTGGAACAGCACCCCGACGACGCGAACGCCTACGAAGGCGCGATCGTCGCGCTGCTGCAGCAAACGCGCTGGGACGAGGCGCAGCAACTCACCGAGCGGGGACGCGCCGCATGCCCCGACAGCCCCATCCTCGCTGCGCGACAGACTTGGCTGTGGGTCTACCTCACCGAAGAGTCGCAGGCGTACCCGCTGGTGGTGCAACTGCTGGAGCGGGGCTTTCGGCATCCCGACTGGCTGCGCGAGACCGTGCTGCCCCTGCGCAATGTGTTGATTTGCCACGCGAGCGACCCGCACCTTGCCTCGCCGAACAAGCAGAAACGCCAGCAGGAACGCGCCACGCTCCTCAAGGGCATCCAGACGCTCGAACACTGGCTGGAGCGCTACCAGTTTCCCATCCCTGACGAGCCTGTCGGCACACGGATTACGCTGAGCATGATTGCCCGCAACGAAGCGGAATACCTCGAAGAGTGCCTCAAAAGCGTGCAGGGCGTCGTGGACGAGATTGTGCTGGTCGATACAGGCTCGACGGATGCCACTCCGCAGATTGCCGAAAAATACGGCGCGAAGGTGATTTACGCCGAGTGGCAGAACGACTTCGCCGCTGCGCGCAACATCGCTCTGCAGCACGCCACAGGTGACTGGATTCTGGTGCTGGACGCCGACGAGCGACTGACCCCCGAATCGAAGCAGGCAATTCTGAACGCCGTGCGCCATCCGCAGTTCGTCGGCTACTACTTAGAGATTCTGAACGAGATTGGCGCGGGCGACTACTTCGTGCATCGGTTGGTGCGCCTGTTCCGTCGCGTGCCCTACGCCCGCTGGGAAGGCGCGATTCACGAGCAGATTATCCCAAGCCTCGTGTCGCAGAAGGGGCGCATCGCCACCGTCGCGGCGCAAATCCGCCACTTGGGCTACAACAAGGAGGTCATGCGCAGCCGCGACAAAGCGCAGCGCAACATCGAGATTATCCTGCGCGAGTTGGAGAAAGACCCCGACGACCTGTTCCACAAGTTCAACCTCGCGAACACTTACTTCACAATGGGCGACTATGAGCAGGCAGCGTACTGGGCAGAGCAAACCTGCCCCTACCTGCGCGGGGACGAGGACTTCGCAGGGCAAATCTGGGCGGACTGGATTGGCGCCCTGATGATGCAGGGGCGCTACAGCGAGGCGTTGGAGGTCGGCGCAGACGCCCTTGCACGGGGAGTCGACCACCCGATGGTGCATTACGCACTGGCGTTGACTTTCGCGCAGATGGGCTGCCCCCAAAAGTCGCTGGAGGCGTTGGAAGCGGGACGCGAAAGCGCAATTCGCATCGGGCTGCTCGCGCCCGACGGCGAAACGCTGCTGGTAGGCAGCGGCTATGTCGGCGATGTCGGCGTGGTCACCTACAAGTGGCGCTTCGCCTACGCCCGCGCCCTGCGCGAACTCGGACGCCTCGACAAAGCCCTGCCCCTCTACGAACGCCTGATGCAGGAGCGACCGAACGACCCCATCGTGCTGCTGGACTACGGGCAGGCGCTGCTCTTAGTGGGCGCGCGCGAGCAGGCGGAGACCGTCTTCCAGCAACTGGCGACGCACGAAGGCTACGAAACTCTCGCGCAGCAACTTCTGGCGAAGACCTGGTGGGAGGCGGGGGACTACCGCCGCGCGTTGCCGTATGTGCGCGCCGTCGCCTACGCACTGCCCGACCAGCAAGAGTGGTGGGAACGGTGGGCGCACGCCGCGCAAGAAACGGGCGACGCACACAGCCTCATCGAAGCCTACGAGTTCTACACGGCGCAGGGCAACGCGCCCACCGCCGAGATGCACATCAACTGGGGACGCGCCCTGTGGCAACTGCGGGACTACGAGAACGCCTTGGCGCACTTCGCCGCCGCGATTGAACTGAACCCGCACGACGCGAACGCCTTCCTGAACGCGGGCGACGCGCTGTACCAACTCGGCGCGTACAGCGAGGCGGCTGACGCCTACAGCGCGGGCATCGAACGCGACCCCTACAACGCGCAAGCGTGGTTCACGCTCGGCAACTGCTACTTCCGCATGGGTGTCTACGACGCCGCCAAAATCGCTTACGAACAAGCCCTACGGTTGGATCCCAATCACGCACAGGCGCAGCACAACCTCGAACTCACCCGCGAGCGCATCCGCTTCACGGCGGCGTAGCCTAAAACCCGCTGCTCTGGAACGCCTCCTTGATATTCGGGCGCGTCAGCACAACAAGGACAGCGATGGGAAACGCTATCTGGAACGGGACACTGATGAGCGAAGTCGGTTCCATGCCGACAATCGCTATCCCGGCAATCGTGCCCACGATTGCCCAGAGCAGCAGCACGACCGCGTTCGACAGCATCAGCGTGTAGCCGATTGGCTTCATGCCCAGCAGCAGAATGGAAGCGACTATCATCCACACCGATAGCACAAGCCCCACGATGGCGCTGACCATCGTGTATCGCATCAGTGCTGGATTATTCAACATCTGCTGCAACTCGGGCGACTGCTCGCCCGATTGCTGCGCCATCTCCGCCAGCATCGGCAGCGAACCTGCTCCAACCATCCCAACTATGTTGCAGCACAGTCCCAGAATCCCAAGCACGATGCCGATGATACCGATTACCGTTACCGCTGTTGGTCGCATGTCTCTCCTACCTCGGTCTCAAGGAGATTCGAGAATGCTGCCGCGAATCCTGCTGGGGGATTTCGTCCCCATCTCCTGAACGGCAGTTAAGAAGCCACAGGCAATCCCGATGCGCCTTGTCCTGCCTCGCCTGTGTTTCAATCCCTCACAGGTAGGCTAAAAACGC
>Ga0079992_131317_pt1 | contig 82953 bp, 94 predicted proteins | sample FaiFalFF_MnMetaG_3_FD_69197 | JGI IMG/M metagenome (GOLD analysis project Ga0079992, IMG submission 69197) | Freshwater microbial communities from Yellowstone National Park, Wyoming, USA - Fairy Falls B (FF_Mn_B) MetaG (SPADES assembly) (version 2) | ecosystem: Environmental > Aquatic >...
CGCCTACCCCTACACCTCCCCCGACCCCCACGCCGACGCCGACCCCTGCCCCCGTTGTCCTCAAGGTCTCTGTGCACCCTGTCCTGGGCCCCATCCTCACCGATGGCGCCGGCCGCACCCTCTACCTCTTCACCCGCGACGAGCCCGACAAGTCCAACTGCACCGGCCCCTGTCTTGCCGCCTGGCCCCCCCTCCTCACCGACATCGTCCCCCCCAGGGTAGAGGGCGTGCGGAGGGAGCTGGTGGGTGTCATCACCCGCCCCGAGGGGAGGCAGGTCACCTATAACCGGCGCCCCCTCTACTATTACGCCCCCGACGCACGGCCGGGCGACGCGCTGGGACAGGGGGTGGGCGGCGTCTGGTTTGTCCTCAACCCCGCCGGGGAGCCCGTTCTGCCCACCCCAACCCCAACACCGGGGGCCGGACCCACCCCTACTCCCACCCCCGGGGGGTACTACTAGGACCTTCCCCACCAGGGTACACTGGAGGGGGGAGACCCGGGGCATGCCCCCACGAGGCGGGGCGGCTGTCCCTCTCTTTATCCATGCCGATAACCGTCCTCATCCTCTACGACGAGGAGGGCAGGCAGGTGGAGCGCCTGGCCCACGCCCTGGCGGAGGGCGTGCGGAGGGTGGAGGGCGCCACCCCCCTCCTGCGCCCCCTCTCCCAGGCCCAGCGGGGGGACCTCCTGGCCTGCCACGCCCTGGCCCTGGGGTGTCCCAACTGGAGCGGCATCCCCGGCCGTCTCAAGGCGTGGCTGGACAACCAGGGGGACCTCTGGGAGGAGGGCCTCCTGGCCGGCAAACCGGGCGCCGCCTTCGTGGCCGGCCGGGGACGCCACAGCGGACTGGAGTTTACCCTTTGGGCCTTGCTCCACTGGATGCTGGCGTGTGGGATGATCATCGTGGGCCTGCCCTGGGGCGCGGCTATGGAGCGTTCCGGCTCCTACTATGGGGCAACGGCGGCCGGCCCCGCGACCCCCGAGGACCTGGAGCAGGCGCGCCGCCTGGGACAGCGCCTGGCAGCCATCGCCCTACGCTTACACCACGGGGAGGGAGAGGGCCATGGTGAGCATCGGTGACCCGGCGCCGGACTTCCTGGTGCCCAGCACCAAAGGCCCTATCCGCCTCCGGGACTACCGGGGGCGCAAGGTGGTGCTCCTCTTCTTCAGCGAGGCCATGACCCCTGCGTGCACCCTCCAGGTGTCTACCTTCAAGGGGGAATACGCCGCGGTCCGGGAGGCAGGGGCCGAGGTGATCGCCCTGAGCGCCGACCCCCTCCCCGCCCAGGAGCACTTCCAGCGCGCCCTGGGGGGGTGTCCTTTCCCCCTGGCCAGTGACCCCGACCTGCACGTGGCCAGGGCCTATGGGGTGGTAGGGGCGGATGGGAAACGCTCCCAACGGGCCGTCTTCGTCATCGATGAGAGGGGATATATCGCCGAGGCCATCCCCTGGTATCAGCCCGGCAACGTCGCCCAGTTCCTGCAGGTCTTCCGCGCCCTGGGGGCGGCCTAGCGCACCCCGGGGGCGTAGTCCTCGCCGATGTGCCCCGCCGCCTCCAGGCTCCGGTACTCCTCCTCGCTGTAGCCCAGGAGGTCCCGGTATACCCACCGGTTATGCTCCCCCAGACGCACCGGGGGAAGGCGGAGGCGGTTGGGGGTGTGGGCGGCCTTCCACAGGAGGCCGGGGTAGAGGTGGGTTCCGGTGTCCTCCTGAGTGAGGGGCTCAAAGTACCGGCGCGCCCCGAGGTGGGGGTCGGCGAAGAGGTCCGCCTCGTTGGCCACCACCCCCGCAGGCACCCCTGCCTCCTGCAAGCGGCGGAAGGCCTGGTACGCCTCCTGGGTCTGCGTCCAGCGGGCGATCTCCCTGTCCAGCTCGTCCTGGCGCCGGCGGCGGGAGAGGGAGTCGGCAAAGCGGGGGTCGCCGGCCAGGTCGGGGCGTCCCATCACCCGGCAGAGGGCCTGGAAGTGCTCATCGGTCCAGAGGGAGAGGACCAGCCACCGGTCTTCCCCCAGGCAGGGGTAGCACCCGCGCACCGCAGAGGGGTGCCGGTTTCCCCACGACCCCTGGAGGCGGCCGTTGACAAGGTAGTCCAAAAAGGCCGGCGTCAGCATGGGGAGGAAGGCCTCCGCCTGGGAGAACTCGATCTGCTGCCCCTTCCCGGTGCGGCGACGGTGGCGCAGAGCCGCCAGGGTGGCGAAGGCCGCCAGGATCCCCCCAACGGCATCGGCGGTGAACACATCCCCCTTGAGGGAGGGGTCGGTATCGGTATAGCCCCGGACCGACGTGTGCCCCACCACCGACTCCAGCTGGGCGCCGAAGGCCCTGTAGGTGGCCCGCGGTCCGGAGAGGCCGTAGGCGGGCATGCGCACCGTGATCAGGGTGGGGTTATAGCGCCGCAGGTTCTCGTGGGTGACCCCCAGCGCCTCCATCGTATCGGGGGCGTTGTTCTCCACCAGCACGTCGGAGATGGCGACGAGGCGGTGGAAGACCTCCTGTCCCTCCGGCCGGCGGAGGTCGAGGGTCATCGAGAGCTTGTTCCGCCCGTGGGAGTTAAAGAGGGGGCTGCGGTTCCATGGCCGACGGCCCGGCTCCCAGTTGGGCAGGGCCAGGCTCCACGTCCGCTGCGAGAGCATCAACTCCTTACTGGGGTAGGGCACATACCCCCGCGTGGTGGGCTGAAAGACGTGGCGTGGCTCCACCCGTATGACCTCCGCGCCCCAATCGGCCAGGAGCATGGTGCAGTAGGGGCCGACCCATACCACCGTGATGTCCAGCACCCGCACCCCTTGCAGGGGAAGGCGCCCCATGGCTACACCACCCCCATCTGCCGCAGGCGCACCAGGTCTTGCCGGGACAACCCCACCATGCCGCACCAGACCTCCTCGTTGTGCTGGCCCAGCAAGGGGGCGGGGCGTCGGACCGCCCAGGGGGTAGCCTCCATAAGGAAGGGCCTGCCGGGGAGGGTGACCCTTCCCAGCACGGGGTGCTCCACCGTGGCCCATACCCCACGGGCCTGAAAGACGGGGTCCTCCACCACATCCTTAACGGTGAAGACGGGCCCCGCCACCACCCCGTGGGCCTGGGCCACCTGCCACACCTCCCGCATGGTCCTGGCCATCAACCAGGGCAGGAGGACCTCTGTGTCGAAAGCCTCGGCCGCCTCGGGACGGGCCCGGGCCTCGGTGGTAGCCCAACGGGGGTCTTGGAGCAGGTCCGGCCTCCCCAGCATGGCCACGACGTTTAAGAACCGGGGGCCGAACCCGGCAAAGCTGACGTACCCATCTTTGCATGGCTTGATGCCGCTGGCGATAGCCGAGGAGGGGGGGCGGCGGGTGAAGGTCATCCCCGTATACTGGTACCCCACCAGGGCCACCGCCCGCCGGTCCTGACTCCCCACCTGGGACTCAAAGATAGAGACGTCCAACCAGTCCCCCTCTCCCGTCACCTCCGCCCTGGTGAGGCCCACCAAGGCGGCCAGGGCCGCCAGCGCCCCTGCGTGGAGGAGGGGGATGTAGAGGGCGATGGTGGAGGGTTCCCGGCCGGCTATACCGGTCATGAGCATGGGCCCCCCCATCCCATAGGCGATGAGGTCGTCCAGCTGGTAGTCCCGATAGGGTCCCCACTGCCCGAAGTTGGAGAGGGAGACGAGGACCACACGGGGGTTCCATCGGGCCAGCGTCTCATAGCCCAAGCCCAGGGAGGCCAGCGTCCCCGGGGCGAAGCTCTCCACAACGATGTCCGCCCACTCCACCAGGGGGCGCAGGAGGGCGCGGCCCGTGGCGGTCTTCAGGTCAAGGGTGACGGAGCGCTTGTTGAGGTTCAGGGCGAAGAAGAGGAGGGAACGCTCCGGCCCGGGGATATCTTGGTAGAAGGGGCCGAGGCGTCTGGCGGGGTCGCCCCCCCCTGGGCGCTCCACCTTCACCACATCACACCCCAGGTCGGCCAGGAGGCGGGTGGCGAAGGGACCGGCGATGTAGTGGGTGAGGTCTACAACCCGCACCCCTTCCAGGGCCTGTTCCATAACCCTCCCCTCGGATCGGCGAAACCATTATACGTCCCGAAAAGGCCTGGACAGGCGTCCGGACGGGGGACCAACCTATTCTTTAGGAGGGGAGGCTCTGCCTGCGGCCATGGGCGGCGTTGAAGGGCAAAGGAAGACGCACGCGGGCTTTGTCGCCATCGTGGGCAAGCCCAACGTGGGCAAATCGACCCTCCTCAACAACCTCCTGGGGGTCAAGGTGGCCCCTATAAGCCCGAAGCCCCAGACCACCCGGAAACGCCTGCGGGGGATCCTGACGGAGGGGGACCGCCAGATCGTCTTTGTGGACACCCCCGGCCTCCACCGCCCTATGGACGCCCTGGGGGAGTTCATGCGCCAGGAGGTCTACAGCGCCCTGGTGGACGTCCACGCGGTGGTGTGGGTGGTGGACCTCCGCCACCCCCCCACCCCCGAAGACGAGATGGTGGGGGCAGCCCTCCGGCCCCTGGTGGGGAAGGTGCCCATCTTCCTGGTGGGCAACAAAGTGGATGCCGCCAAATACCCTGAGGAGGCCCTCAAGGCCTATCACGCCCTCCTCCCCCAGGCGGAGACCCGGGCCCTCTCCGCCCTGGACCCCCAACAGGTGGCCCGCCTGAAGGAGGACCTCCTGGCCCTGATGCCCGAAGGACCCCTCCTCTACCCGGAGGACTTCCCCAAAAGCGACCAGAGCCTGGGGGAGTGGGCTGCCGAGATCATCCGGGAGGAGGCCATGAAGCGGGTGTGGGACGAGGTCCCCTACAGCATCGCCGTGAAGACCGAGGAGGTGGCCGAACGGGAGAACGGCGTCCTCTACATCAAGGCCGTCCTCTACGGGGAGAAGCCCTCCCAGAAGGGGATCCTCATCGGGGAAGGGGGGAGGCAGATCAAGGAGATAGGCCAGGCGGCCAGGAGGCAGCTGGAGGCGCTGCTGGGCAGGAGGATCTACCTGGACCTGCAGGTCAGGGTGTACCCCTCCTGGCGCAAGGACCCGGAGGCGTTGCGGGAGCTGGGCTACTGGTACCCCGTGGGATAAAGGAGGGGTATGCTGGTATCCAAGGCGCGTCCTCTTATCGCCCTGATAGCCCTCCTGGGGGTGGGGTGCCTCCCGGGGGCGCGCCCCGCCTGGCACCTCGGGGTGTCGCCCCATGCCCTCCCCCTTATGCCGGGGGAACGGGAGACCCTTGTCCTGACCGTGGGGGGGACCGATGGGGAGGGGAGGAGGGCGCGCCTCCGGTACGAGGGGCTGCCGCCGGGGGTGCGTTTGCTCGACCCCCCTGCCACCATAACCGGCCCCGCCACCCTCGGCACCGCCACCTACACCCTGACCCTGGAGGCCTCCCCCGACGCGCCGGTGGGGATCTACACCGTCACCCTTTATGCGGAGCCGGACCGCCGCCTCCAGCCCTTCGACTTTCTGGTGCGGCCGGCAAAGGCTACCCTCACCCTCTCCGTTGAACCCCCCCTGTCCCACCGCCCCCGCCTCTTCCTCTTCGACGCCACGTACCATACATACCCCGAGGGCAGGGTCTTCCTCTTCGTGCCCCTCATGATGGTCGTGAACCCCTGTGGGACAGATGCCCTCCCACGCCTTCACCTGGAGGGCGACGTGGAACAGGTGCTCCGGCGGCAGGACTGGGGGGACAAAGGCGCCCCCGTTGCCCTCCAGGACGGCGGTTTTCCCCTCCAGTCCTCCTCGGTGGCGGTGACCGGTCTGACGCAGCCGGTGGAGGTAGTGGCGCCCCAGGGGCCGTCCCCCCCGGTCTTCCCCTTGCCGGGGGATATTACCCACAAGCCCCTCCACGTCTATGAGCCCAAGTTCTGGACGGGGTTCTACGAGATCCACTACAGGGGGAGCCCCCCCACCCTGACCGTCTCCTGCCCGGACGGGTCCAGGGCGGCCTCCTTCCCGGCCCAGGAGGGAGAGCCCTTCCTCATCCTGTACTGGGCCGGGGGTCAGGGGTTCAGCCTCTACCGGCTGGCGCGGAAGGCCGGGTAGACACCCCAGGGGTGGCCGGCGCCCTCCCCCCCTTGTTCCCGTCGCCCCTACCGGCCTATAATCGAAAGCAGGGGTATCAAGGAGGCTCCCGATGCAGAAAGGGACGTGGGCGGTGAAGGTGGGCCTGGCCCAGATGCTCAAGGGGGGCGTCATCATGGACGTCGTGACCCCGGAGCAGGCCAAGATCGCGGAGGAGGCGGGGGCGGTGGCGGTCATGGCCCTGGAGCGGGTGCCCGCCGATATCCGCGCCGCCGGGGGCGTGGCCCGGATGGCGGACCCGGAGCGCATCCTCCAGATCATGGAGGCGGTCACCATCCCCGTGATGGCCAAGTGCCGCATCGGGCACTTCGTTGAGGCCCAGGTGCTGGAGGCCCTGGGGGTGGACTACATTGATGAGTCGGAGGTCCTGACCCCCGCGGACGAGCAGAACCACATCTGGAAGCACGACTTCAAGGTGCCCTTTGTGTGCGGGGCGCGGGACCTGGGGGAGGCGCTGCGGCGCATCGCCGAGGGGGCGGCGATGATCCGCACCAAGGGCGAGGCGGGCACGGGCAACGTGGTGGAGGCGGTCCGCCACATGCGGACCATCCAGGCCCAGATCCGCAAGATCCAGAACATGCCCGATGAGGAGCTGGTGGCCGAGGCCAAGCAGCTGGGCGCACCCCTGGAGCTGGTGATGGAGGTGAAGCGCCTGGGGCGCCTGCCGGTGGTCAACTTCGCCGCCGGGGGCATCGCCACCCCCGCCGATGCCGCCCTGATGATGTGGCTGGGGTGCGACGGGGTCTTCGTGGGTTCCGGCATCTTCAAGTCCAGCGACCCCCCCAGGCGGGCCAAGGCCATTGTGCAGGCCGTGACCCACTACAAGAACCCGGAGGTGATCGCCCAGGTGTCCCGCGGCCTCGGGGAGCCCATGCCCGGCATCGATGTGCGCACCCTGAAGCCGGAGCAACTCCTCGCGGTGCGCGGCTGGTAGGGGGATGCTCCCCAAGGTTCCCACCCCTATCCCCTGGCAACTGGCCCTCCGGGGGAAGAAGGAACAGCCCCCTGCCCAGGGGGTAAGGGTAGGCGTCCTGGCCCTGCAGGGGGACTTCCTGGAGCACTGTCAGGTCCTGGAGGCCGTGGGGGCAGAGGCGAGGGAGGTGCGCCTGCCCGCCGACCTGGAGGGTGTTGATGCCCTCATCCTCCCGGGCGGGGAGAGCACCACCATTGCCCGTCTCCTGGACGCCGCGGGCTTGCGGCTCCCCCTCCTGCGGCGCATCGGGGAGGGGATGCCCACGTGGGGCACCTGCGCGGGGATGATCCTCCTGGCCAAGCGGGTGCGGGAGGAGCGCCCCCTGCCCCTGGGGGTCATGGACATCGAGGTGGCCCGTAACGCCTTCGGCCGCCAGGTGGACAGCTTCGAGGCGGACGTGGAGGTGGCCGGCCTGCCGGGGGGACCCTTCCGCGCCGTCTTCATCCGGGCCCCTGTCATCCTCTCCGCGGGGCCGGGGGTGGAGATCCTGGCCCGCCTGCCCGACGGGACCCCTGTGGCCGCCCGTCAGGGGTCCCTCCTGGCCACCGCCTTCCACCCGGAGTTGACCGATGACCTGCGCCTCCACCGCTGGTTCCTGCAGATGGTGACCAACCGAAGGGCTCACCCCGGGGGGTAGAGGCATGGCCACCTCCTTCCCCCGTCCTACCCTGCAAAAAGTGGTCGTGGACGACATGGACGCCCTCCTCCTCGCCCTTCCCCCGCGGGTGCAGGAGGCCCTGCGCCGTCAGCCCCACCTGCACGACCTCATTGAGGTCATCCTCGACCTGGGACGCCCACCCCAGGCGCGCTTCCCCCACGGGGACGTGGACCTGGACCCCCACGAGGTCACCGAGGAGGACATTGAGCATGTTGTCAGCCGCATCGGCCAGTTCGGCGACGACAACCGGGCGGGTATAGAGCGGACCCTCCACCGGATCTCCTGCATCCGCAACCGCAGGGGGAAGATCGTGGGCCTCACCTGTCGGGTGGGACGGGCCGTCTTCGGCACCGTGCGCATCATTGAAGACCTGGTCCGCACGGGGAAAAGCGTCCTCCTCCTCGGACGGCCGGGGGTGGGGAAGACCACGATGCTCCGGGAAGTGGCCCGGGTGCTGGCCGATGACATGGGCAAACGGGTGATCGTGGTGGACACCTCCAACGAGATCGCCGGCGATGGGGATATCCCCCATCCGGCTATCGGACGGGCGCGGCGCATGCAGGTGAAGACGCCCTCCCTGCAACACGCCGTGATGATCGAGGCGGTGGAGAACCATATGCCCGAGGTGATCATCATCGACGAGATGGGCACGGAGCTGGAGGCCGCCGCCGCCCGCACCATCGCCGAACGGGGGGTCCAGCTCATCGCCACCGCCCACGGCAACACCCTGGACAACCTGATCCTCAACCCCACCCTGAGCGACCTGGTGGGAGGGGTGCAGACGGCCACCCTGTCCGATGAGGAGGCCCGCCGCCGCGGCACCCAGAAGACCATCCTGGAGCGCAAAGCCCCCCCCACCTTCGACATCGTGGTGGAGATCCGGGACCGGGACCGGGTGGCTGTCCACCCCGATGTGGCCGCCACCGTCGACGCCCTCCTCCGCGGCTACACGGTGACCCCGGAGGTACGGTGGGTAAACGAAAAGGGGGAGGTGGTGAGGGGACAAGGGGAGCCTATCGCCCTGGACACGTCCCCCGTCTTGTGGGGAGGTCTCCCAACCCCTCGGCGGGCCTCCAGGGAACGCCCCCGCTCCGGCCCCCCACCCTGGTCTACCCCCCTACCCCGAAGCGCCCCGGCGCCGGAGCCCCCCCCCACACCCCGCGTCTACCCCTACGGGATCGGGCGGGAGCGGGTCCTCCAGGCGGTCCACTCCCTCGGCCTCCCCCTAGAGGTCACAGACCGGGTGGAGACCGCCGATGTGGTGCTGACCACCAAGGCCCACTACCGGCGCAAGACCGAACCCCTGCGGATGGCGGAGGAGCTGAACAAGCCCATCTACGTCCTCCGGAAAAACACCCCGAGCCACATCGCCCAGTTCGCCCGCACCCTCCTGGGCTCTCACCTGCCGGAAGACAACAACCGCCTCCAGCAGGCTTTGCAGGAGGCGGAGGCGGCCATTGAGCAGGTGCTGGCAGGGGCCCCCTCGGTGGAGTTGGAGGCCCAACCCGCCTTCATCCGACGCCTCCAACACCAACTGGCCGAGCGGTACAACCTGGCCTCGGCCAGCACGGGGCGGGAGCCCCACCGGCGGGTCATTATCTACCGGCCATAAAAGGGGGCCTGCCCGTCGTGCGGGAGCGGTCCGGGATGTCGGTACGGGTGCGCTATGCCCCCAGCCCCACAGGGGAACCCCATGTGGGGAACATCCGCACCGCTCTCTTCAACTGGCTCTTCGCCCGGCGCCATGGGGGGGCCTTTATCGTCCGCATCGAGGATACCGACCGGGAGCGCCTTGTCCCCGGCGCTGTCGAGGCGATCCTGGAGAGCCTCCGCTGGCTGGGCCTGGACTGGGACGAGGGGCCGACCCCTGATGGGCGGGGGAGCTTCGGCCCCCACTCCCCCTACTTCCAGTCCCAACGCCTCCCCCTGTACCACCAGGCCGCCCGGACCCTTCTGGAGCGGGGGTGGGCCTATGAGTGCTTCTGCTCCCCCCAGGAGCTGGAGGCCATGCGCCAGGAGCAACAGCGCCTGGGCCAGCCCCCCGGCTACTGGGGCAGGTGCCGCACCCTCACCCCCGAGCAGAAGGAGGCCCTGCGCGCCGAGGGAAGGCGGGGCGTCATCCGCTTCCGCAGCCCCCGCGACCGGGAAGAGGAGGTGGTCCTCCACGACCTCATCCGGGGCGAGGTGCGGTGGAAGACGGCGTTGCTGGACGACTTCGTCTGCCTGAAGAGCGACGGCTTCCCCACCTACCACCTGGCCGTCGTGGTGGACGACCACGCCATGGGCGTCACCCACGTCCTCCGGGCGGAGGAATGGCTTCCCAGCACACCCCGCCACCTCCTCCTCTACCGGGCCCTGGGGTGGACCCCTCCCCTCTTCGCCCACCTGCCCCTGATCCTGGGGCCCGACCGCTCCAAGCTGTCGAAGCGTCACGGGGCCGTCTCGGTCCTGGAGTACCGGCGGATGGGATACTTGCCCGAAGCCCTCCTCAACTTCCTGGCCCTCCTCGGGTGGTCTCTGGACGACAGCACCGAGATCCTCACCAGGGAAGAGATAATCCGCCATTTCTCCCTGGAGCGGGTGGGAAAGGCAGGGGCCATCTTCAACCTGGAGAAGCTCGCCTGGATGAACGGCGTCTACATCCGCCGTCTCCCACCCCGGGAGCTGGCCGACCGCCTCCTCCCCTTCCTGGAGAGGCCCCCCAGGGAAGGGGGGCTCCCCGGGGATGTGCCCCGTCCCCTCGACCGGGCGTACGTGGAGCGTATCGTGCCCCTGGTGCAGGAGCGGCTGCGCACCCTGGCCGAGGGCCCTGCCCTCATGGACTTCTTCTTCCTGGAGCGGGTTGAGTATGACCCCGCTCTGCTGACACCGACAGGGGTGGACGCCCCGACGGCCGGGAAGGTGATAGAGGCGGCCCACCGGGCCCTCTCCCCCCTACCGGTCTGGACCGCCCCGGAGATAGAGGGGGTGTTGCGCCCCCTGGGGGAGGCCCTGGGCCTGAAGACGGGGCAGGTGTTCGGCATCCTCCGGGTGGCCGTCACCGGGCGCACCGCCGCCCCACCCCTCTTCCAGACCATGGAGGTCCTGGGGAAAGGGCGTACCCTCCGCCGTCTGGAGGAGGCCCTCCGGAGGCTCCCCTCCTAAAGGTCCGGGGCGCGGAGGCTCACCCCCGCCCTCTCCTCCTGCAACAGCGCCACCGCGGTGGAGTCCCTCTTGCCCCACCCCCGGGCGCGGGCCTCCAGGTACTTCTGCTCCACCAGGGAGAGGAGCTCCACCGGGATGTCCAGCTCCCTGGCCAGCTCCAGCCCGAGGCGGATGTCCTTCAAAGCCAGGTCCAGGGCAAAGCCGGGCTGGAGGTTCCCCTTAAACAGGTACGGACGGAGGCCCTGCCGCAGGCGATGGTTGTCGCCGGAGCTCCGGGTGACCGCCTCATATAAGGTGGACAGGGACACCCCAGCCTTGACACCGATGGTCAGGGCCTCCCCCAGGAGGACGGTAAGGGAGAGGGCGATGAGGTTGTTGACGATCTTGCAGATACACCCCGCCCCGCTGGGGCCGCAGTAGAGGACCTTGGTCCCAATGGCCTCCAGCAGGGGCTTCACCCGCAGGAAGGCCTCCTCCTCCCCCCCCACCAGCACCGCCAGGTCACGCGTCTCCGCCCCCCTTACCCCCCCACTGACAGGGGCGTCCAGCATCACCACCCCCCGGGCGCGACAGGCGGCCGCCACCCGCCGCGCACAGGAGGGGGAGTTGGTAGAGAGGTCCACGTAGATGGACCCGGGACGGAGCCCCGCCAGGATCCCCTCGGTCCCCAAGGCCACCTCCTCCACCTCCTTGGGCCCGGGGAGGGAGGTGAACACCACCTCACTGGTCTGGGCCACCGCCTTGGGCGACGGGGCCCAGCGGGCCCCGAGGGCGATAAGGGGATGGCCGGCCTCCTCCCGGATGTCGTAAACCACCATCTCATGGCCCGCCCGCAACACATTGGTGGCCATCGGACGACCCATGTTTCCCAGGCCGATAAAGCCCACGCGCATGCCCACCTCCTGCCGGCAGTATAGCAAAGGGGATCCCCCAGCACGGCAACCGTTGCACACCCCATAAGGCAGCTGCTATCCTCGCCGTGAGGAGGTCAAAGATGACCGAAAGGCCGCTGGTCCGCACCGAGGCGCGTAACGGTGTCTTCCTGGTGACCCTCTCCGACCCCCGCACCCGCAACGCCCTGGGGCCCGAGATGGCCCACCACCTCTCCCAGGCCCTGGACGCCTTCAAACGCGACCCCCAGCTGCGGGTCCTGGTGCTGACCGGGGAAGACCCCGCCTTCTGCTCGGGGGCCAACGTGCGTGTCCTGCAACAGGGCCTGGAGGAGAAGGGGCCGGGGACGCCACCCCCTGCGCCCCTGGACCCCTGGGAGCTCCTGGAGCGTCGGCACTCCCTGAAAGCGGGGCGCCGGGACACGACGGTCGAGGGCCTCCGTTACCTCCCCATGGCCATCTGGGACCTGCCCAAGCCCACCATAGCCGCCGTCAACGGCTTCGCCTACGGCGTTGGGGCGGGCCTCGCCCTGTCCTGCGACATCCGTATCGCCTCGGAGCGGGCGGAGTTCGCCGAGGCCTTCGTCCGGGTGGGCCTCGTGCCGGCCGACGGCTCCTGCTGGCAGCTGCCCCGCCTCATCGGTCTCAGCAACACCCTTCTCATGCAGTACACCGGCGACCCGGTGAAGGCGGAGGAGGCCCTGCGCTGGGGGCTGGTGAGCAAGGTGGTGCCCCACCACCGCCTCCTGGAGGAGGCGATGGCCCTGGCGGAGCGCCTGGCCAGGGGCCCCACCTTTGCCATGGGCCTCATCAAGTACCTGGTGCACCAGGCCCTGACCACCGACTTCCGCACCCACATGGAGTGGGCCGGGGTGGCCCAAGAGGTGGCCAGGGAGACCGAAGACCACCGGGAGGGGGTCCGGGCCTTCCTGGAGAAGAGGAGCCCCGCCTTCAAGGGCCGCTAGGGGAAAAGCGCCGGAGGAGCCCCTCTACCTCCTCGCGGGAGGGCATGGCCGCCTGGGCCCCGGGCCGGGTCACCGCCACAGCCCCCGCGGCGTTGGCAAAGGACACCGCTTCCCTAAGGGGTTTCCCCTCCGCCAGGGCGAGGGTGAAGGCGGCGCAGAAGGCATCCCCAGCCCCCACCGTGTCCACCACGGGGACAGGGAAGGCCGGCACGTATCCCTCCTGGTGGCCCGTCCTGTAATAGGCCCCCTTCTCCCCCAGGGTGATCACCACCCCCTGACACCCCCTCCCCAGGAGGGCTTCCGCCGCCCGCCGGGCCCCCTCGACCCCGTCGACGGGGCAGCCCGTCAACATCGCCGCCTCCCCTTCATTGGGGACAACGTAATGGGTGAGGCGGAGGAGGGAAGGGGGGAAGGGGTTGACGGGGGCGGGGTTGAAGACGGTGAGCACCCCCAGGCGGTGGGCCTCCTGCGCCACCTCCAGCAGAAGGGCTGGGGAGACCTCCAGGCAGAAGAGGAGGGCCTGGACCCGGGGCAGGAGGAGGTGGGCCTTCTTCACTTCCTCGGGGCCACAGCGTCCATTGGCCCCCACCACATAGACGATGCGGTTCTGCCCCGTGGCGTCCACCTCGATGAAGGCCACGCCCGAGGGGGCCACGTCGTCCTGGCCTATCCCCTCCAGGGAGACGCCCTCCGCGTGCAGTCTGGCCAGCAGGTCCTGCCCGAAGGTGTCGCCCCCTACACGCCCCACCAGAAAGGCCCGGGCCCCCAGACGGGCACAGGCCACCGCCTGGTTGGCCCCCTTCCCGCCGGGGGTGATGGAGAACCGCTCCCCCACCACCGTCTCCCCTGGCTGGGGGAAACGGGGGGTCACCACCACCAGGTCCATGTTGATCCCCCCCACCACCAGGACGTGCGGCGTGGGCATGGCTCACCCCTCCGGGATTGCCGTTGCCCTCCCCCCTCCGCCCATGCTACCCTGGGGCAAAGGGATGCGTATCGTCTCCCTCCTCCCCAGCGCCACAGAGATCCTCTTCGCCCTCGGCCTGGGAGACCAGGTGGTGGGCGTAAGCCACGAGTGCGACTACCCCCCGGAGGCGAAGGGGAAACCCGTGGTGGTCCGTTGTGTCTTCGACCCCAGCGGGATGACCCCCGGCGAGATCGACGCCACCGTCCGCTCCCTGGTGACAGCAGGAAGACCGATTTACCGCCTGGAACGGGCTGTGCTGGAGGAGGTCCGCCCCGACCTGGTGGTCACCCAGGCGTTATGTGAAGTGTGCGCCATCTCTGAGTCGGTGGTCTACCGGGAGATCGGGGCCCTCCGGCCCCCGCCCCGTCTTCTCTCCCTACACCCCCACTCCCTGGAGGAGGTGCTCCGGGACATCCTCCGGGTGGGGGAGGCCACCTCCACGCTCCCCCAGGCCGCCCGTCTGGTGGAGGCGCTCCGTCGGCGTATCCACCGGGTGGTGGAGGCGGCGCGGGGCGTGCCCGTGCGGCCCCGGGTGGTGTGCCTGGAGTGGCTTGACCCCCTGATGGTGGGGGGTCACTGGGTGCCCGAGATGGTGTCTCTGGCGGGGGGGGAAGACGTGCTGGGGCGTGCGGACCACCCATCCTTCACCGTTACGTGGGAGCAGGTGGTGGAGGCCCGGCCGGAGGTCCTCCTCCTCATGCCCTGCGGCTACACCGCCCCTGAGGCGGCCCGGCAGGCGCGCCTGCTGGCACGCCTCCCCGGATGGACCTCCCTCCCCGCGGTGCAGCGGGGCCGCGTGTTCGCGTGCGACGGCCACAACATCTTCAGCCGCCCGGGCCCCCGCCTTGTCGAGGGACTGGAGACCCTGGCCGCCTTGCTCCACCCCCACCGCTTCCCCTCCCCCCCACGCCCCGAGCAGGCTATCCCCCTCCTGACCCCCGAGGCAGTTTGACCAGCAGTGGCGCACATGGAACGATGTGCCGTCATGGCGTGCCAACCGATGCCCTCATCGTCATACCCAATCGCACCCACGGCATCATCCCCCTCGTAGGGGCAGGCCCCTGTGCCTGCCCCAATGTTGGGCAACCACAGGGGGTTGCCCCTACGGGGTTATCCCCCGCCCCTCTTTTTCAAACACCCCCCTCCTTACCCCTTGACGGGGCCTCCGTGAGGTGGTAGGATGGTGCCCTATCCCCGCAGGAGGAAGGTATGGGGAGGAGAAAGGTTCTGCTGGCGCTTCTTGTCCTTGGGGTTTTCGCCGTCCTGACAGGCTGTCGGCCCGTGGCGGCCCCCACACCTACCCCCACGCCCGCCCCGGCGCCGCCCCTGATGGCAGCCCCCACTCCCACCCCCGCGCCCCCGGGCCCTGCCCCGACCCCCTTCGTCGCCCCCACCCCACGGGTGGTGGTGACCCCCACCCCAACCCCTGTGGCGGCGCCCCTCCCCAAGAGAGGGGGCACCCTCCGCTTCGTCCCCCACTCTGACCCCGCCACCCTGGACCCTATCTGGACCACCGCCTACATCACCCGCAACTACGCCTACCACGTCTTCGACGTCCTCCTGGCCCGGGACGAGCGGATGGAGGTGCGCCCCCAGATGGTGGAGACGTGGCGGGTGAGCCCCGACGGGACCGAGTACGTCTTCACCCTCCGGGAGGGCCTCTTCTTCCACGACGGCTCCCCCGTCACCAGCGAGGAGGCGGTCCTCTCCCTCCAGCGCTGGGGGAAGCAGGACGCCCAGGGGAGGATCCTCTTCGCCGTGGTGGACAGGATCGAGCCTGTTGACCCCCGCACCTTCCGGCTGAAGTTGACGGAGCCCCTGGGGCTGACCCTGGAGGCCATCGGGAAGCCCTCCAGCTACCTGCCCGTGGTGTTCACCAAGGCCGACGCCCTGAAGGCCCCCACGGAGCGGGCCGACGCCCGCATCGGGTCGGGGCCCTTCCGGCTGGTGAGTCACGAGCCGGGGCACAGGATCGTCTTCGTGCGCAACGAGGCGTACCGGCCCCGCCCGGAGCCGCCCAGCGGGCTGGCGGGGGGGAAGATAGCCTACGTGGACCGGATGGAGTGGCTGATTATGCCCGACCGGGCCACGGCCCTGGCGGCCCTGCGCACCGCCACCATCGACTACTTTGAGAACCCCCTGAACGACGACTTTGATGTCATGGCCCGGGACCCCAACCTGCAGGTCTTCGTGGTCCCCTACGGCTCGCAGCCGTGGCTGCGGTTCAACGTGCTGCACCCGCCCTTTGACAAGGCCCTGGCGCGGCGGGCGGTGCAGGTGGCGGCCGACCAGGCCACGTATCTGCGGGCCGCCTACGGGCCGGAGCGGTTCTGGAACCGGTGCATCGCCCTCTTCCTGTGCGGGGGGCCGTGGGAGAGCACGGCGGGGAGTGAGCTGGCCCCCCGGGGGGACCTGGAGACGGGGCGGCGGTGGCTGCGGGAGGCGGGGTACGACGGGCGCCCCATCGTGGTCATCGCCCCCACGGACCTCCCCGCCCTGTACAACGCCTCGGTGGTGACGAAGGACCTGTTGGAGAAGTTGGGGGCGAGGGTGGACTTCGTCGCCACCGACTGGGCGACGGTGGTGACGCGGCGGGCGCGGCGGGACCCGCCGGAGGCGGGGGGGTGGAACATCTTCCACACCTCGTGGGTCTTCCTCGACGTTATGGACCCCACACTGCACGCTGGCATTACCCCCTGGTTCGGGTTCTACACCAACCCCCGGATGGACGAGCTGCGGATGCGGTGGGCCAGGGAGGTGGACCCCGTCAAGAGGAAGCAGCTGGTGGACGAGATCCAGAAGCTCTACTATGAGGATGCCCCCTTTGTGAACCTGGGGCAGTTCTTCGCTATCCGGGCCGCTCAGAAGTACGTGAAGGGGGTGATCAACCACCCTGTGCCCTTCCTGTGGAACATCTGGCTGGACAAGTAGGTCTCCTGCCCGGGGCCGGGTAGGGCTTTGAGGGCACGGGGGGGTCCCCGGCGCTTTCCCCTAATAGGACCTTCCGGGCAGGCTAGGGGGCAGGACGTGCTCCCCCTCCCCTTTACCTTTTCCCCGGCAACCTGGTATCCTGGGGCGGGATGGGGAAGGTGGGCAAAGAGGAGCGCAGGCGCGAAGAGGAGATGCGGAGCCTCCTCTTTGCCCTCCTCCGTGCCCAGGGGGACCCCTTCCGCCCTGACGTACGGGAACACGGCCTGGACGAGCGGGACCTGGCCTTTGAGGCCGACCTGATCCTGCCGGCGGAGATGGAGGTGGCCGTTTACGCCACGCAGAAGCGGAGCCAGATCCTCTCCCTCCTGCGTACCCTCCACGGCCGCGGGCTGATCGAATACACGCCCACGCCACCCCTGGGGACGTACAGGGTGCGCCTCACCCCCCTGGGCTATGAAACGGCCCTCCGCCTCTTCCGCCCCCGCCCCTGGTGGGGGCGCCTGATGGACCTCTTCCGCCGCACGCCGCCACCTCCCTAGGAGGGGGTATGGAGGACCGCTCCACCCTGGCCCGGGCGCTCCGCCGTATCGTTGGGGACGCCTTCGTGCTGGACACCCCCGAGGCCCTCCTCGTCTATGAGTACGACGGCTCTGTGGACCGGGCCCGGCCGGGCCTGGTGGTGCTGCCGGGCTCCGCCGAGGAGACGGCCGAGGTGGTGCGCACGGTGCGGCGGGCGGGGTGGCCCCTGGTGCCCCGGGGGGCGGGCACCGGCCTCTCCGGGGGGGCCGTCCCCCTCGGGGAGGCCGTGGCCCTCTCCCTGGCCCGCCTGAACCGCATCCTGGAGATAGACCCCGAGAACATGCTGGCGGTGGTGGAAGCAGGGGTCACCAACCTGGCCATCAGCAGGGCGGCGGCCCCCTACGGCCTCTACTATGCCCCCGACCCCTCCAGCCAGCGGGCCTGCACCATCGGGGGCAACGTGGCTGAGAACGCCGGCGGCCCTCACTGCCTGGCCTACGGGGTGACCACCAACCACGTCCTGGGCATGGAGGTGGTGCTGGCCGACGGCTCCCGGGTCTGGCTGGGGGGGAAGAGGCGGGAGGAGCCGGGCTATGACCTGAGGGGGGTTGTCATCGGCTCGGAGGGGAGGCTGGTGGTGGTGACCACCGTGGTGGTGCGCCTCTTGCCCCTTCCAGAGGCCGTGAAGACCCTCCTCGCCGTCTTCCGGGAGGTGGACAGGGCCAGCGCCGCCGTGTCGGCCATCATCGCCAGCGGGATCATCCCCGCCGCCCTGGAGATGATGGACCGCCTGACCATCGAAGCGGTGGAGCCGGCCGTCCACGCCGGCTACCCCAAAGAGGCGGGGGCAGTCCTCCTGGTGGAGGTGGAGGGCCTGCGGGAGGCGGTAGCCGTGCAGGGGGCCGAGGTGGAGGCCATCTGCCGGGAGATGGGGGCTGTGGAGGTGCGCTCCGCAGACACCCCCCGGGAGCGGGAGCGGCTGTGGGCGGGGCGCAAAGGCGCCCTGGGGGCCCTGGGCCGGCTGGCCCCCAACTACCTGCTCCTGGACGGCGTCGTGCCCCGCACCCGCATTGTGGAGGCCCTGAGGTCCATCCGCGCCATCTCCGAGGCCTACCGTCTCCCCATCGCCAACGTCTTCCACGCCGGGGACGGCAACCTCCACCCCTGCATCCTCTTCGATGAGCGGGACCCAGACCAACTGCGGCGGGCGAAAGAGGCGGGGGGCGCCATCCTGAAGATGTGTGTGGAGATAGGGGGCGCCCTCTCGGGGGAGCACGGGGTCGGCATAGAGAAGCGGGAGTACATGCCCCTCTACTTCTCCCGGGAGGATATGGAGGCTATGGAGAGGCTCCACCACGCCTTCGGCAGCGCGGGCTTCTTGAACCCCGGGAAGGTGTTCCCCCACGAGCCGGCGCCCAGCGGCGTCCACGCCCCGACCCGTCTCCCCGCCGACGCCGTGATCTAGGGATAGAGGGGGCCCGCAGCAACGGCCGTCAGCGGGAGGGGAGGTGAGGCCATCAGCACTCCGACCAAGGGCTTCCACCCCCAAGGGCTCGACCCGGCTATCCCCCTCGCGGAGGGGCAACGGGCCCGCTACGCTGTGGACGGCATGGCGCCCTCTCTGGTGGTGCGCCCCCGGACCGTGGAGGAGGTGGGGAGGACTTTGGGGGAGGCCCGGGAGGGGATAGGGGTGATCCCGTGGGGCGGGGGGACACGGATGGCGTTGGGGCGGGTCCCCCGGGCCTACCACTGGGCCCTGGACCTGGGGGGGCTGGAGCCCGTGCTGGACCACTCCCCGGGTGACCTGACGGTGCGGGTGTCCGCCGGGACCACCCTGGAGGCGCTCCAGCTGGCCCTCCTGCCCGCAGGCCAGTTCCTCCCCCTGGACCCACCCCTTCCCCACCGGGCGACCATCGGGGGCATCCTGGCCTCCGCCTCGTACGGCCCCCTGGCCGCCGGTTACGGCCTCCCCCGGGACATGGTCATCGGCACCACCGTGGTCCACGCCGATGGGACCCGGAGCCGCAGCGGGGGGCGGGTGGTGAAGAACGTGACGGGCTACGAGCTGCACCGGCTGTACACCGGCTCCTTTGGCACCCTCGCCGTCATCGTGGAGGCCGCCTTCAAGGTCGCCCCCCTCCCCCGGGAGGAGCGGACGGTGGTGGCGGACTTCCCCTCCCCGGAGGGCGCCGTGGGGGCCGGGCTGGCTATAGTGCGGGCGGGCCTGGCCCCTATGGCCGTGGAGGTCCTCGGGGGGCAGGCGTGGCCCCTTATGTCCTCCCTTACCCCCCCCATCCCCGTCCGGGAAAGAGGGTACTGGCTCCTGACGCGCTTTGGGGGTCCCCCTCCCGCCGTGGCCCGCCAGGAGCGGGAGGCCCTCGCCCTCTGTCGGCAGCACGGCGCAACGCCCCAGGGGATGGCGGTGCTGACCAGGGAGGAGGGGCATGCCCTGTGGCGGGGGGTGGCGGACCTGGGGTGGGGGGAGCCGGTCCCCCCCCTGGCGGTCCGCCTCTCCCTCCTCCCCCAGCAGGGGGTTCAGGGGATCGGTCTCCTGGAGGAGGTGGGGCCCTCCCTTTCCCCCACCATGGCCATCGCCCTGCATACCCCTTTGGGTGTCCTGCGGGCCTTCTGGTCTCCCCCCCTTGCGGACACCCCTGCCCTCATCCCTGCCCTGCAGGCCCTGCGCCGGCGCGCCCACGCCCTGGGGGGGAGGATGCTCCTGGAACGGGTCCCCCTGCCGGTCAAGGAGGCGCTGGACCCCTGGGATGTCCCCGAGGACCTTCTCCCCCTCCACCGCGCCCTAAAGGCCCAGTTTGACCCCCTGGGGGTCCTGAACCCAGGGCGTTTCGTGGGGGGGATATGATCCCCAAGGAGACCATCTCTCGGAGGGAAGGCGCCAGCCCCGCCGGTGTCCAGGGGCCGGAGGAGAAGGACCTCTACACCTGCGTCCACTGCGGGCTCTGCCTCCCGGCGTGCCCCACCTACCTTCTGACCGGGCTGGAGACGGAGTCCCCCCGGGGCCGTATCGCCCTCATGCGGGCCGTGTACGAGGGGCGCCTCCCCCTTTCCCCCCTGGTGGCCCGCCACTGGGACCTCTGCCTGGCGTGCCGGGCGTGCGAGGCTGTCTGCCCCTCGGGCGTCCCCTACGGTCGCCTCATCGAGCACACCCGCGCCCAGGTCCTCCAACGCCTCCCCCGACCCCTCTTCCACCGGTTGGGGGAGGCCCTTGCCTTCAGCCTCTTCTTGCGCCACCAGGGGCTCCTGGAGGGGGCCGTGGCCCTCCTGCGCCTCTACCAGCGGTTGGGGGTGCAAAGGGCTGTGCGCGGCCTGCGCCTCCTCCGGCCCTTCCCCCTGCTCCAGACGATGGAGGACCTTCTCCCCCCTATCCCCGGGCGCTTCTTCCGGGCGCGGGGCCAGGTCTACTCCCCCAGGGGGACGCCGCGGGGCACGGTCGCCCTCCTCGCGGGGTGTGTCATGCCCCTCCTCCACGCCCCCACCATGCGCGCCTGTGTCCGGGTGCTGGTCCGCAACGGCTTCACGGTGGTCGTCCCCAGGGGACAGGGGTGCTGCGGCGCCCTCCACGTCCACAGCGGCCGCCTGGAGCAGGGGCGCGCCCTGGCCCGAAGGACCATTGACGCCTTCATGGCCGTCCGGCCCGATGCCATCATCGTGGCGTCGGCGGGGTGCGGCTCGACGATGAAGGAATACGCCTCCCTGCTCAAAGAGGACCCCCTCTATCGGGAGAAGGCCCTCGCCTTCAGCCAGCGCGTCCGGGACATCCACGAGTTCCTGGTCTCCCTGCCCCTGGTCGCCCCCCAAACCCCCCTTGACCTGACGGTGACCTACCAGGACCCCTGCCACCTGGCCCACGCCCAGCGCATCACCCAGGCCCCCCGGCAGGTCCTCCAGGCCATCCCGGGGGTGCGCCTGGTGGAGATGCACGAGCCCGTCCGGTGCTGCGGCGCCGCCGGCACCTATCAGATCCTCCAGCGGGAGATGTCCCACCGCCTCCGCCAGGAGAAACTGCGCGATGCCCTGGCCACCGGCGCCCAGGTGCTGGCCACCGCCAACCCGGGATGCTTCTTCCAGCTGGAGAGCGGCGTGCGTCTCCAGCGCCTGCCCCTCCGGGTGGCGTACGTGGTGGATCTCCTGGATGAAGCCTACAGGAGGGATGGGTACCCCAAAGAGGTCGGCCCGGTATCCTGATAGTTAAGGAGGGAGGCCGGTGACGGAAGGGGTTGTCCGCCTGACCAGCCTCGCCCACTGCGCCGGCTGAGCCGCCAAGTTCAGCCCAGAGGCTCTGGGCCGGCTGCTGGCTGCCCTGCCGGCGCCCCGCCACCCTAACCTGCTGGTGGGCACCGAGACCGGAGACGACGCCGCCGTCTACCGGATGGGGGAGGACCAGGCCCTGGTCCTGACCACCGACTTCTTCCCCCCTATCGTGGACGACCCCTACTGGTATGGGGCGATCGCCGTGGCCAACGCCCTGAGCGACGTCTACGCTATGGGCGGTCAGCCCCTGCTGGCCCTGAACATCGTGGCGTGGCCTATGGGTCGGATGGAAGAGGAGCTGCGGCAGACCCTGCGGGGCGGCTACGAGAAAGCCCAGGAGGCGGGGTGCCTCATTGTGGGGGGGCATACGGTGGATGACAGGGAGCCGAAATACGGGCTGGCGGTGGTGGGCCTTGTCCACCCAGAGCGGGTGGTGCGCAACGTGGGGGCCCGCCCTGGGGACATCCTTGTGCTCACCAAGCCGCTGGGCACAGGGGTGATCACCACCGCCGCCAAACAGGGGAAGGCGGACCCGGCCACCCTGGAGAGGGCCATTGGGGTGATGGCCCGCCTGAACCGGGCGGCCGCCGAGGCGATGCAGGAGGTGGGCGTCCACGCCTGCACCGATGTCACCGGCTATGGACTCCTGGGGCACCTCCTCCCTATGGCGATGGGGAGCGGCGTTGGGGCCAGGGTCTACCTCTCCCGGGTGCCGGTCCTGGAAGGGACGGGGCGCTTCCTGGAGGAGGACATCGCCCCCGGGGGGACCCGTCGCAACCTGGCCGCCGTGGAGAAACAGGTGCGCTGGCAGGGGGATATCCCCCGGACGGCCCGGCTCCTCCTCTGCGATGCCCAGACCTCGGGCGGGCTTCTCATGGCCGTCCCCCAGGGGCGCCTGCCTGCCCTGGAAGGGGCCTTGCGGCGGCGGGGGGTTGAGGGATGGGTTGTGGGGGAGATCACCCCCGACGGTACCGTGGAGGTGCTGCCCTAGGCTATGGAGGAGCGGTTCTTCCTCCCCAAACCCCTCCTGGAGGCGATGATCGCCCATGCCCTGCGGGAGGCGCCCAATGAGGCGTGCGGCGCCTTAGCCGGGAAGGGGTCCCACGCCCACCGCCTTTACCCCCTCACCAACACCGAGCGCAGCCCCTATCGCTATATGACGGACCCGAAGGAGCTTTACCAGGCCATCAGGGACGCCGAGCGCCACGGGATGGAGATCATCGCCTTCTACCACTCCCACACCCATACCCCCGCCTATCCCTCCCAGACCGATGTCCGCCTGGCCACCTGGCCCGAGGCCTACTACCTGATCGTCTCCCTCCGGGACCCCTCTTCCCCCGTGGTCCGCTCCTTCCGTATCCAGGACGGGCGCGTCTGGGAAGTCCCCCTCGAGGTCATCCCCCCGCCCCAGGGCTAACCCCACGCCGCCTCCTGCGTTTTTCCTAGTGGAACACAGGACACAGGAGGTGAGGGATGCGCACGGTTGGCAAAGCAGCCCTGGTGGTCCTTGCCCTGCTGCTGGTGGGTCTGCCCCTGGCATGGCCCCCCAAAAGGTCAGCCCACGCCCAGTCCCCCGAGCCCCCCCAAGGCCGCGGCTTCCTGGGGGTCCAGGTGGCCTCCATCCCCAAGGGGAAGGCGGCGGCGTTGAACCTCCCTGAGGGGAAGGTGGTGGTGGTCCACGTGCTGCCCGGCAGCGCGGCAGAGAAGGCGGGCATCCGGAGAGGGGATATCCTCACCCAGGCCAGGGTGGGCACCACCACGGTCCCCCTGGAGCGGCCCTCGGACCTCCACACCCTCCTCCGCAACACCCGCCCTGGTGACGAGGTAACCCTGTGGGTGGAGCGGAACGGGGCGACCCAGGAGGTCACCGTGGCCCTGGGGGAGCGGCCCCGGCTGGCGGAGAAGCCCTACCCCTTCCCACTCCCACCCTTCTTCTTTGGCTGGTGGGAGAGGCTGCTGGGCGGCCAGGTGCGGGTGCAGGGGCCCGATAACACCGTCCGCACCTACACCTTCTACAGGGGCACGGTCACCGCGACGAGCACCGACGCCATCGTCGTGCGGCCCGCCGATGGGGGAGCCGAGGTCCGGGTCCCCCTCACCCAGGACGTGCAGGTGATGGGGGGCAAGGGGTGGAAAGGGATGAGCCCTGCCGACATCCCCCTGGGGACCACCGTCACCGTCATCGCCCAGGACGGCGCCGTCCGCTGGGTGGTCCTTCACCCCCCCGCCGGCGTGGACCGTCCCTGGAGGCCCTTCCCTAAAGGCCCCCGGATGGGGGAGAAGGGGCACCACGGACAGGCCTTCCCCGGCCCCCGACAGGGGGTAACAGCCGCCCCCACGGGGACCTCCCTCTAGGCCACCGGGCCCTTAAGAAGCCGCTACATCATCGTGTAGCCGCCGTTGACCGAGAGGGTCTGGCCGGTGATAAAGCTGGCGGCATCGGAGGCCAGGAACACCACCGCGTTGGCCACCTCCTCGGCGGTGCCCAGACGGCGGAGGACGTAGTTGGGGTTGCGCCTGACCCGCTCCAGGACCTCCTCGGTGAAGACGGCCCGCATCTGCTTCCACATGCTCCCCTCCCCCACCTCCTCGTCGAAGCGGGGCACGGTTATGGCGGGGCACACGGTGTTGAGGCGGATGTTGTACCGGCCCACCTCCCGGGCCAGCGCCTTCATCAGGGCGATCACCCCCGCTTTGCACGCCGAGTACACCGCCTCCCGGTACTCCCCCATACGCCCGGCATCGGAGCTGATACTAATGATGACACCCCGCTGGCGCTCCACCATATGGGGGAGCACCGCCCGCGTGCAGTTGATCACACTCCACAGGTTGAGCTTCACTTCTTTCTCCCACTCCTCCCGGGGTTTCTCCAGGAAGAGGCGGTCAATGGTCCATCCCACATTGTTCACCAGCACATCAACGGCCCCATACTCCCGGAGGACCCGCTGCACCATCGCCTCCACCTGAGCGTAATCGGTCACATCGGCCTTCACCACCAGGGCGGTGGCCCCCGTGCCTTTGGCCGCCACTTCACGGGCCACCTTGTGGGCTTGGGGCTCGTCAATATCGGCGATGGTGATGTGCGACCCCTCCTGGGCGAAGGCCAGCACGATGGCCCGGCCGATATTGGAGGCGCCGCCCGTCACGATGACGCTTTTGCCCTTCAGGCCCAGCTCCACGGGTTCCTCCTGCGCTGTGGGTTGGTCGAGGGTAGTGTAGCGCATATGGTAGCATAAGCCCAGGGGGGGCGCCCGCCGATGGACCTGCAGGCTATCCGGTGGCAGGACGACGCCCTGTGGCTCCTGGACCAGACGGCCCTGCCGGCCCGGACGAGGTGGGTCGTCTGCCGCACCGGTGGGGAGGTGGCCGAGGCGATCCGGGGCATGCGGGTCCGCGGGGCGCCGGCCATCGGCATTGCGGCGGCCTATGGGGTGGCCCTGGCCGCCAGGGAGGTGCCGGACACGCTCCCCCCCGGCCTCTTCCTGGAACACCTGCGGAGCGCGGTGGTCCCCCTGGTCCGGGCCCGTCCCACGGGGGCGAACCTGCGCTGGGCTGTGGAGCGGGTGCTGCGGGCCGTTGCGGAGAAGGATGTCGTCGCCGACATGCGCCGCGCCGCCCTGGAGGAGGCCCTGCGCATCCACCGGGAGGACGAGGAGGCGAACCGCCGGATCGGCCGGTTGGGGGCGGACCTTTTGCCCCCCGGCTGCTTTGTCCTCACCCACTGCAACACGGGGGCCCTTGCGACGGGGGGGTGGGGGACGGCCCTGGGGGTCATCCGCACCGCCTGGGCCCAGGGGAAGGTCCAGGGGGTCTATGTGACGGAGACGCGGCCCCTCCTGCAGGGGGCCCGCCTCACCGCCTGGGAGCTGCAGCATGAGGGCATCCCCGTCACCCTTGTTGTGGACGGGGCGGCGGGGCTCCTCCTCCGGCAGGGGAAAGTGGGGGCCGTCATCGTGGGGGCCGACCGCATCGCCGGCAACGGGGACGTGGCCAACAAGGTGGGCACATACCCCCTGGCGGTCCTGGCCCACCGCCACGGCGTCCCCTTCTATGTGGCTGCCCCCACCAGCACCCTTGACCCCGACACCCCTTCCGGGGAGGCCATCCCCGTGGAGGAGCGGCCTCCCCAGGAGGTGACATGCCTGGGGTGGGGGTGGGGAGAGGAGGGGCACCTCCTCCCCACGGCTCCCCCGGGGGTTTCCGCCTGGAACCCCGTCTTCGACATCACCCCCGCCCCCCTCATCACCGCCATCATCACCGAGGCGGGCGTGGCCCACCCCCCCTTTTCCCAGAGCCTCCCCCGCCTCTCCGGCCGCAACCGTCCTTGACGCGGGAGAGGGGGGCGGATACCCTACTTCTGTGGGTCAGGCCGTGGAGCTCAAGGAGATCGTCGCACAGGTCCCAGGCCTGCAGAAGCGCTTCGTCTATTACCTGGAGGCGCAGGGGTACATCCACCCCCTCAAGGTCTACAAACGCCGCATCGCCCGCCGGGACTACAGCGCCGAGGACCTGCGGGTCATCCGGGAGGTGTGGAGGTATTACCAGCGGGGGTACACGGTGCAGGCGGCCTACGATATCGTCGCCCGCCGCCCCCGTACCCTTGCCTACCTGGCCTTTCAGGTCCCCCCTCCCCGCTGGCGGGCAACCCTCACCCTCCTCCAGACCTGTCCGGAGGTGCAGGAGGCGGCCGCCGTCTACGGCACCACCCTGGACTTCATCGTCAAGACCGACACGCCCGAGGAGGGGGACATCCACTATGTGCTGGGCCCCCTCCTGACCCAGGCCGGTATCAGCGGGGCGCCGCTCGTCTGGCGGGTTCAGGAGCACTGGGGCCGCCCCCAGGGGAAGGGAGGAGGGATGCAGGCCTACATCCTCATGAAGGTGCCGGGCAAAGATGTGGGGCGGGTGCTGGAACGGCTGAAGGAGTTCCCCGGCGTTGTGGAGGCCAGCACCGTCTACGGGGAGCAGGACATTATCGCCAAGGCCTGTGTCGCGGACCAGCGGGAGCTAGACACCCTGGTGATGGAGCAGATCCACAGCATCCCCGGGGTGGAGTCCACCCGCACCTTCATTGTCATCACCGGCCTGTCGTGGAGCCGACAGGAGACCCCCCAGGCGCGGGCCGGGGTGTCCACCCCTGCCGCCTAGGCGGGAGCCGCCACCGTATGGACGCGCCCGTCCTCCAAAGGCTACGGGAGGAGGCCCGGGCCCTCCGGGCGACCATTGTCTTCCCGGAGGGGGAAGATGAGCGTGTCCTGGAGGCGGCGGCCCGCCTCGCAAGGGAGGGGATCGTCCGCCCCATCCTCCTGGGCGAGCCGGAGCGGGTCCGGGAGAAGGCCCGGGGGGAAGGTATTCCCCTCCCCCCCTCGGTGGAGGTCGTCTCCCCTTCCAACCCCCCGCGGGGGGATGCCTATGCCCGGACCCTGGGGGAGGTGGGGAGGCGGTGGGGCATGTCCGGGGAGGAGGCGGCACGCCTCGCCCGGGACCCCTTGTGGCTGGGGGCCCTTATGGTGCGCCTGGGGGAGGCCGACGGGTGCGTGGCCGGCGCCACCCTGGAGAGCCCCCGGGTCATCCGGGCCGCCCTGCGGGTGCTGGGGGTCTCTCGGGGGGCGCGCGTCGTCACCGGCGTCTTCCTGATGGTCCTCCCGGATGGGCGCCCCCTGACCTACGCCGACTGTGGCGTGGTCCCCGACCCCAAGCCCTCCCAGCTGGCCCACATCGCCCTCCTGGCCGCCCGCTTCCACCGCCGTTTCACCGGGGAGGAGCCCCGGGTGGCCCTCCTCTCCTTCAGCACCAAGGGGAGCGCCGAGCATGAAGCGGTGGCCAAGGTGCGCCGCGCCCTGGAGGTGCTCCGGACCCTCGCCCCCGACCTGGTGGCCGATGGGGAGGTGCAGTTCGACACGGCCTTCGTGCCCGAGGTGGCCCGCCGCAAGGCGCCCGACTCGCCGGTGGGGGGGAAAGCCAACGTCATGGTCTTCCCCAACCTGGACGCCGGCAACATCGGCTACAAGGTCACCGAGCGCCTGGGGGGGGCCGAGGCCATCGGCCCCATCCTGCTGGGCCTGACCAGGCCCATGAACGACCTGTCCAGGGGGTGCAAGGCCGACGACATTGTCCACAGCGCCGCCGTCTGCGCCCTCCTGGCCAAGGGCCCACCCTTGTGAGGAAAGGAGGAGGCCATGCCCGAAGACGATCTCCTCCTGCTGGAGGCCGTCCTCCGCTGGGCGGGGGTGCCGGTCCCTCCCGGAGGGCTCCGGGAGGTGGAGCCGATAGGGCGTGCCCTGCGGGAGCGCTTCGCCCGGCTGGACACCGTCCCCGTGGAGGACGTGGAGCCCGCCTTTATCGCCCCCCTCGTCCCACCCCCTAAGAAACCCGGCCGGTAAGGGGTGAACAATGGCATGGGGGAAAGGGGGAGTCCCTGTGGGTGAGGAGGTCTGCCTGCTTACCATCCCCGAGGTGGCCAGGCTGCTCCGCCGGAAGGCCATCTCCCCGGTGGAGGTGGTCCAGGCGCACCTGGAGCGGGTCCGCCGCCTCAACCCCTCCCTGAACGCCTTCATCACCGTCACCGAGGAGGTGGCCCTCCAGCAGGCCCGGAAGGCGGAGGGGGCCATCGCGCGGGGCGAGCACCTGGGGATGCTCCATGGGGTCCCCGTGGCCTTAAAGGACCTGTACTGTACCAAGGGGGTGCGCACCACCGCGGGCTCCGCCATCCTTGCCGACTTCGTGCCCCAGGAGGACTGCACCGTCGCCCGACGCCTGGCCCAGGCGGGGGCGGTCCTGGTAGGGAAGACCCACACCACCGAGTTCGCCATGGGGGGGCATGGGAAGAACATCCACTTCGGCCCGGCCCGTAACCCGTGGAACCCCTCCCACCTCCCCGGCGGCTCCTCCTCCGGCTCGGGGGTGGCGGTGGCGGCGGGGATGGCGTACATAGGCATGGGGAGCGACACAGGGGGCTCCATCCGCATCCCGGCGGCCTTCTGCGGGGCCGTGGGTCTGAAGCCCACCTACGGGCTCGTCTCCAAAGCGGGTGTGGTGGTCCTCTCCTGGTCCCTGGACCACGTGGGGCCCCTCACCCGCACCGTGGAAGACGCCGCCGTGGCCCTGGAGGCTATCGCCGGCTACGACCCCAACGACCCCGCCACCGCCTCCCTCCGCGTCCCCTCCTATCTGCGGGCGCTGGACGGTAAGGTGAAGGGTATCCGCGTGGGGCTCCTCAGGGAGGCGCTGGAAGAGGCGGAGGAAGAGGTGGGCACAGCCGTCCAGCAGGCGGTGGAGGTGCTGGCGGAGGTGGGGTGTCAGGTGGAAGAGGTCTCCCTCCCCCTGCTCCGGGAGGCGGCGGACGCGGCCTCCGTCATCGCGTGGAGCGAGGCGGCCGTGGCGCACGCCCGCTGGTTCCCCTCCCGGAGGGACGACTACGGCCCCGACTGCAAGGAGCGCCTCACCCAGGGGCTCCTCACCCCGGCGGTGTACTACCTCAAAGCCCAGAGGGTGCGCCGCCTCCTCCTTCAGCGCGTGCAGGAGCTCATGGAACGGGTAGATGTCCTGGTCGGCCCCACGTGCCCCTATGCCGCCCCCCGCCTGGACCAGGACACCGTCTCCCTGCGCGGTCGGGAGGTGCGGGTCGTGGACTCGGTGAGCCTGCTGACCCGCCCCTTCAACCTGACGGGTCAGCCTGTGGTGTCTGTGCCCTGCGGGTTCACCCGCGCCGGCCTCCCTATCGGTCTGCAGATAGCGGGGCGGTGGTGGGAGGACGGGCTGGTCTTAAAAGTGGCCCACGCCTACCAGCAGGCCACGCCGTGGCACCGCCGCCACCCACCCCTTTAGGGTGTGGGGTACACGGTGTCCATATATCCGGCGATCTCCCGCACCTCCAGACGGCGGACGGCTATCTCAGGCACGTACATAATGCTGTCGGCCGCCCACACCAGGGTACCCCGGGGCTTGTCCCCGATCCCTATGATCCCCTCCAGGAGCCGGAGGATGTTGTCGTTGATGCGGATGGTGTTGGGCCGGACCGGCTTGTCCAGCCGCCCGTCACGGATAAGGAAGGAGTCGGCGATGACGGTGCAGGTGAAGTCGCCGGCGGCAAGCCCGTTGATGGGATAGGTGTACCAGATGCGCCCGATGTACAGGCCGTCCCCCACCCGGCGGAGGAGCTCCTCGTGGGAGCAGGGGTGAGGGGTGGAGATGACGATGTTGGTGCCGAAGATCCCCAGGGGGGCTTCCGGATGCCTTCCGCCCCCGAAGGCGAAGCGGAAGCCGTTCCGGGGCACCAGCGCCTTGGCCACCGTGGCAGGGTCCACCCCCAGCTTGGCCCGCGCCCGGGGGTCCCGCTGGATCTGCCCGCTCCGGTAGTAGTTGGTCAGCACCCCCACCAGCCTGCCCTCGCGGACCAGGTCGGTACGCCCGGTGGGGAGGCCCTCGCAGGTGATCCCTTTGCTCCCCGCCAGCCCCGGGGCCGCCCCATCGTCCCACACGTCCAGCAAGGGGGAGGCGATGGGCTGCAGCATCTTCCCCTGGAAGGCCGACACCCCCGCGTAGAAGGCCTCCAGGGTCAGGCTGGGCACGATGATGTGGTTGAGAAGGTCGGTGACCGCCTGGGGGCCGAGGACGCAGGCGTATTCGCCGTCGGGCACCCGCACCCCGTCCCGGCCGCGCACGGCATTGCGGGCGGCCTCGGCCCCCGGCGCGGGGGAAAAGTCCGCCAGGCGGGTCCCCACCAGCCACGAGGAGCCTTTCCCTGCCCCCCTCTCCACCATAGCGGTGAGGAAGCCCATGACCAGGGTGGAGGCGTCCGTCTCCACGGGGATGTGGGTAGACCCCACGGCGATCCGCTCCTGCAGGATCGTGACGTCGCCCCCCAGGATAAACCCCCAGGAGGGCAGGGCGTCGGGGGTGCGCAGCGACGCCAAAAGGTCCTCGGCCGACCGGAACCCCTCCAGCGCCCCCTCCACCGCCATCCACCCCACCCGCACCACGTCCCGGTCCCGTATCTGCATCACCGCCGGGTCGTGATACCGCCGGAGGCGCCGCTTCTCCCCCGTGGGGCGGGGGAGGGAGACCCAATCGGGGTCCCGCACCGCCGCCCTCCTCGCCTTCTCCAAGGCCCGCTGCACCCCCGCCAGGGAGACCTCGCTGGGCTCCGACCCCACCCCGAAACGGGGGCCCTCCTCCCCCCGGAAGAGGATACGCACCGCCACCCCCGAGGACCCCTGGGACTTGGGCTCCTCCACCCCGTTGCAGGGGATATGGGATGTGTAGTTGAGCCGCGCGAACACCAGGCCGTTGGAGGCGGCGAACACCTCCGCCTCCTGCACATCGGGCTGGGCGTGGAGGTAGGCCAGCCCCTCCTGCACCACCCGTTTCAGTGTCGACAACGGAAGCATAACCGCCCTCCCTCCCAGCCCTACACCCCGCGCCTTGTGCCCGTCAGGCGGGCGACGGAGCGCATGGTGGGGCCGCCGTTGCTCATCCGCTTGGGCTGCATGGGCTGCCCCTTCCCGCAGTTGGGGATGGGGAAGAGGCGGAAGTCGTTCCCCACCGCGTCGATGCGCATGAAGAAGTCCATGGTATCGGCCATCACTGCCCCATCCCTGAAGAGCTGGCCCGGCTGGCCGTTCCGGATCTCGTACACCTTCACCGCCGAGATGCGGAAGTTCTCCCGGCTCTCCGCCACCGAGGGGATGCGGTGGCCCACCACATACCAGCCCCTCTCCACCTCCCCGATGATGTCCCGGGGGTCGCGGTCGCCCCCCAGGAAAGCGGTGTTGGACATGCGGATAAGGGGCACGGTGAAGGGGTTGACGGCCAGATAGTGGCCGTTGCTCTCCCGTCCCAGGAGAGGCGCCGTCTGGCGGCTGGAGAGGAACTCGGTGTAGATGCCGTTGCGGATGTGCCACACGCGCCGGGCGGGGGTCCCCTCGTGGTCGTAAGGGTAGGAGCCGAACCCCTCCATAGTGGGGTCCGAGATCGCGTTCACCAGGGGCGAGGCCACCTGCCGGCCCAGCATGTTCTCCTCCAGGTCCCGGAGGAGCCAGGAGCGGCCGGCGTAGGCCGTCTCCATCTTCAGGGCCCTGTCCAGCTCCGAAGGGTGCCCTACAACCTCATGGCACAGCAGGGCGTTGAAGTGGGGGTCGGTCACCACCACCACCTCCCCCTCCGGGGGGCGCAGAGGGGGGGCATTGGACACCTCCACCGCCGTGGCGGCGACACGACGGGCGAACCCCTCGAGGGGGTCCAGGTGGATGGCGTCGTTGTGGTACCCCTCCGTCAGCACCTCCCACCCCCTCTGGTGCCCTGTGAAGTCGTGGAGGTCGAAGTTGCCCGTCTCCCCACGGGAGACCACGAAGACCAGGCCCTCCGTCAGGGCATAGGTGCGGTCGATGGAGGAGCCCTCGGAGCTCACGAACACCTCCCGCACCAGGGCGGTGGAGCCGATGACGGTGTTGAAGACCACCTGGGGGCTCACCGCCCCGGCCTCACGGGACGCCTGGGTGACGAGGCGCACCACCTCCTCCAAGGGCACCGACCCCGGGTCCCGCTTGAACACAGGGGGGACACGGGTCCGCACCGTGGGGACCGGCGCCAAGGGGAGGGACCGGAGGGCGTTCCCGAGGGCCCCGAAAGCCGCGGCGATCCGCTCCTTCTCCCGGGCGTTGGCCCGGGCGCGGGCGTAGGCGTGGCGCACCCCTTCCCGGACCACCCGGGGGAAGTCAGCCAGGTCCGCCCTGCCCAACACCCACCCCCAGAAACCGGAGGCCAGGGCGCCGTCTTCGGCCACGACCCGCACCCCCAAGCCCAGATAGCAGTCGGCGATACTCTCCTTCTCGGCGCCGTTCTCCGCCCGGCACAGGCGCACCTCCGTGGCGCCAAGGCGGATGTCGCAGTAGATACACCGGCGCAAGCGAGAGGCCCCGCGGGCCACCTCCTCGGCCACCGGCACAAGGGGGTCAAGGGACGCCACACCGATGCTCATTGCGCACCTCCCCCGAACTCCCTCAGGCATAAGGATATCCCCTCTATGGCGGTCGGGGAAAGCACAAAAGTTGGCTCCCCCTTCAGCGGACCCCGCCCCCCGACAGGGGTAAGGGCGGCGGAATTACAGAGGGGCTGTGGCGCCTGGCACCCACCCTCTCATACCGGAAGCGGGGGGGCTATCACCCATACCCTCAGCCCGGCCGGGTCCCGACCGGCCCGCCGGGCGCCCTGTCCTTTATTATCATAACGTAGCGTAGGAGGGTACGATGAGAGCCGAGGCGGTCCGCACCCTTTTCGACTACTCGTACTGGGCGAACCACCGTCTGCTGGAGGTGGCGTTGGGCCTGTCGCCGCAGCAGGTGGTCGCCCCGGCCCCCGTGCCCCACGGGAGCCTGCTGGGGACGCTGGTGCACATCTTTGCGGCGGAGCAGGTCTGGCGGGCCCGCTGCCAGGAGGGCGTGTCGCCCGCGGCCCTGGCCACCGTGGAGGCCTACCCCACCCTGGAGGCCCTGACCCGGGCCTGGGAGGCGGAGGAGCAGGCTATGCGCTCCTACCTGGCCACCCTCACGGACCAGGATATGGAGCGGGTGGTCACCTACCGGCGCCCTGACGGGCGGGTGTACAGCCACCCCCTCTGGCAGGCCTTGGTCCACGTGGTCAACCATGGGACACAGCACCGGGGGGAGGCGGCCCTCCTGCTCACCGGGTACGGCCGCTCCCCCGGCGACATCGACTTTATCGTCTACCTGCGGAGGCGCTGAAGTGTCTGCGGAAGACCGGATGCCGGCCGTCCTTGAGCGGGCGCGGCGCTGGCTGCGCCGCCATCGGGTGGATGCCTGGCTGCTCTACGACTACCTGGGGGCCAACCCTGTCTTCTGGGCCCTGGTGGGGAGGCCGGGGATGATCACCCGCCCCTGCTGGCTCTTGATCCCCGCCTACGGACGCCCCCGTCTCCTGGCGCACGCCGTGGACACAGCCAAGTTCCGGGGCCTGGGGATCCCCCTGGTGGCCTTCGCCAGCCGCGCCGATATGGTGCGCCGTCTGCGCCGGTGGCTTACGGGGATGAGGCGTGTGGCCATGGAGTACAGCCCCTCCGCCGCCCTTCCCCGGGTGGGGCGGGTGGACGCCGGCACGGTGGAGCTGGTGCGCTCCCTGGGGGTCGGGGTCGTCCCCTCCGGGGACCTCTTCCAGGAGGCGGCCTTGGTGTGGACCCCCGAGCAGGTGGAGAGCCATAAGGAGGCGGCGCGCCTCCTCTTCGGGGTCCTGCAGGAGGCCTTTGCCTTCCTGGGGCGGGACCTGTCGGGACGCCTGACGGAGTGGGACGCCGTCGGGTTCATCCGCCAACGCTATACGGAGGTGGGTCTGGAGAGCGGGGCGGGCCCTATCGTGGCCGTGAACGCCCACTCCAGCGACCCCCACTACGAGCCCACCCCCTCCACCGCCGCCCCCGTCCACCAGGGCGACTGGGTCCTCATCGACCTGTGGGCGCGCCTGCGGGGCGAGGACACCATCTATGCCGATATCACCTGGGTGGGGTATGCGGGCCCGGAGCCACCCCCACGCCATCAGGAGGTCTTCCGCATCGTCTGCTGGGCGCGGGACGCCGCCCTCGACGCCCTTCGCCAAGGGTGGGAGAAGGGGAAACGCCTCCGGGGATGGCAGGTAGACCGGGTCGCCCGCCGGGTCATCGTCCAAGCAGGATATGGGAAGTGGTTCCCCCACCGGCTGGGCCACAGCCTGGGACGCACGGTCCACGGGGACGCCGTCAACCTCGACTCCTGGGAGACGCGCGACACCCGTCGCCTTATCCCCGGCATCGGCTTCACCATCGAGCCGGGCATCTACCTGCCCGAGTTCGGGGTGCGGTCGGAGATCGACGTCTTCCTTGGCCCCCACGGACCGGAGGTGACCACCCCCGTACAGGGGGAAATCCTGCGCATCGGCTAGGGGCGGGGGCTCTGCGCCGGCCTGGGGAGACGCAAGGGGAGGAGCAGGAGGAGGGAGAGGAGGTAGAGGGCCGCCGTGTAGGGGAAGACACCCGTTACCCCCCATTCCCTGGCCACCACCCCGGCCACGGCGGGGGAGAGGGCGGCAAAGAGGAACGTCCCCCCGAAGATGAGGCTCACCGCTGTGGCCTCCGCCCCGTGGGCTGTGGCGTCCATCGCCGCCGCCAGGATGGTGGCCTGGAGGGCGTAGAAGAAGACCCCCAGCCCCAGCACAACCCCCATCACCTCCCACCCCGGCCGCGCCCACATCAGGAGGAGGGCGAAGAGGGCCAGCAGGGCCAGCCCCGGCCCCAGCACCGCCTTCCGCCCGAAACGGTCGGAAAGCCACCCCAGCACCGGCTGGGAGCCGATCCCCATCAGGGTGAGGATGCTGAGGGAGAGGCCCGCCAAGGCGGGGGAGTAGCCTACCTCCTCCCGCAGGTAGATGGGCAGGAAGGTCAGGATGGCCTGTTGCCCCATTGCCCGGACCCCTGCAACGACCAGGAGGACGAGGATCACCTTATTCGTGAGGACGGCCCGGGCCGCCCCGACATACTGGGACAGGCTGGGCCTCCCGCCATCCGCCTGGTAACTGCTCCGGAGGGTCCACCACACGCCCAGGGCCAGGAGGACGGCGGGGATGGCGTAGAAGGGGAGGAGGGTGCGCCAGAAGAAGGCCAGCAGGAGCATCCCCACCATTACCGGGGCAAGGGTATCCCCGATACTCCCCCCCACCCCGTGGAGGCCCACGGCAAAGCCCCGCCGGTCGGGCCACCACCGGGAGAGGGCGGCGATGGCCGGGGGATGCCAGATGGCCCCCCCCATCCCCACCAGCGCCACCGCCGGCAGGAGGAGGGCATATGTAGGGGCGATGCCCACCAAGAGGTAGGCCACCCCGATCCACGCCATACTCACCGCCAACACCAACGCCCCCTGGCGGCGGAAGAGGTCGGAGACGAAGCCGGAGGCCATATTGGACACCCCACCCGAGAAGGAGCGGACGCTGGACAGAACCCCCACCTGGACCGGGTCAAGGCCCAGGGTCCTCTTGATCTCGGGGAGGAGGATCACAAAGGACTGCTGGTACCAGTGGACGATGGCGTGCCCCATGGTGAGGCCCACCAGCACCCAGAGGCGCTGCAACCGCGTCCCCGCGGCGGATGCAACAGTCGCCTGCTCCATAGAAAGGCCTCCTCCCTCCGGAGCCCCTTGCCCTGCAGGGCCCCGCCCCAGCAAACGGGCGCCGGCATCAACGCCCCCTTTTTCAGGGCAGGACTGCCCCCGGACCAAAGCCTTATAGTACCCCTTTTCCCGCTCCCCCAACAACGCCCCCCCGGCCTTGCTAGAATGGGCTTTGGACCGTTTGCCCAGGAGGCCCATAGTGCCCTTGCCCCTCAAGGGGGAGGACTTCCCCCTGTTTCCCAAACTGCGCCCCCTTGATCTGCGGTGGGTGTCGGGTCCGGACGGCCGGTCCTATCTGACCCTGCGGGATCCCCTGCGCCTTGCCCGCCAGACCCTTCTGATCCCGGCAGACCTGGCGCCCCTCCTGGGGCTGATGGATGGGAGCAGGGACATCCCCACCCTGTGCGCCGCCTTCACCCTGCGGACAGGCCTACCCCTCTCCGTCACCCGGGTACAGGCGCTGGTGGCGCAGCTGGAGCGGGCCCTGCTGCTGGAGGGACCCCGTTTCCAAGCCGCCTGGCAGGAGGCCCTGGAGGGGTACCGCCGGGCGCCCTACCGCCCTCCGGCCATGGCGGGCACGGTATATCCCCCGGACCCTGAGGCCCTGGAGCGCCTCTTCCGGCGGGCGTGGGAAGGGGCGGGGGGGGACAGCCCCCCCACCCTACCCCTCCGGGGGATCCTCTCCCCCCATATCGACTACCAGCGGGGGTTGCCCGTGTACGCCAAGACGTGGGGCGTGGCCCGCCCCGCCCTGCAGGACGTCGAAACGGTGGTGGTGCTGGGGACCGACCACCAGGGGCGTCCCGGGGGCCTCACCCTAACCCGCCAGCACTACGCCACCCCTTGGGGAGTCCTCCCCACCGACGCCACCATGGTGGACGCCCTGGCGGAGGTCCTCACCCCGGACGCGGCCTTTGCCCAGGAGCTCCACCACGCCGGGGAGCATTCCATCGAGCTGGCGGTGGTGTGGCTCCACTACGCCCTTGGCGGTCGGAGCGTCCCCCTGCTCCCTGTCCTCTGCGGCCCCCTCTCCCCCTCTCCCGCCGAGGAGAGGCGCCTGGAGGCCTTCATCACCACCCTCCAGGCCCTCCTGCGGGGGAAAAGGTGGGTGGTTGTGGCGGCGGGAGACCTGGCCCACGTGGGCCCCGCCTTCGGCGACACCCTGCCCTACGATTTGCTCGGAAAGGCCCGCTTGAAAGAGGCAGACCTGGCCCTCCTGGACCTCGTCGCCCGGGGGGATGCAGAGGGGTTCCTCCGCACCCTGCAGGAGGAGCAGGACCGGCGGAAGGTGTGCGGCCTCTCCTGTATTTACCTGGCCCTCCGTCTCCTGGGGAAAGGGGTCCAGGGCCACCTGGTGGACTATGCCCAGTGCCCGGCCGATGAGCGGGGCACCTCTGTGGTGAGCATCGCCGGTCTCCTCTGGCGCGCCCGTCCCCCCGGGGATGGGGGTAGTATGGTATAATGGGGTGTTGGCTACCCCATGAGATCTGTGCGGACCGCCCGTCGCCCGGCCCGGCCTGACACGGGGGGTGTGGTCTCTTCCCCCGGCATCCCTATCAAGACGCCGGCGGAGAGGGAGGCCATGCGCCGCGCCGGTCAGGTGGTGGCGCTGGTCTTGGAGCGCCTGGGGGCTGCCCTGGAGCCGAACATGCGCACCCGTGACCTGGACGCCCTGGCGGCCCAGATCATCCGGGAGGCGGGGGCCCGCCCTGCCTTCCTGGGGTACCGGGGCTTCCCGGCGGTGATCTGCGTCTCCCTCAATGACGAGATCGTCCACGGCATCCCGGGGGACCGGGTCATTCGGGAGGGGGACCTGGTCAAGATCGATGCCGGCGCTGTGGTGGACGGCCTGTATGCCGATGCCGCCCGTACCTTCCTGGTGGGGGAGGGGTCGGCGGACGCCCGGGCCCTTGTCGCCGTCACCGCCACGGCCCTGGAGGTCGGGATCCGCCACGCGCGGCCGGGGGCCGCCATCGGTGATATCGGCGCCGCCATCCAACGGTATGTGGAGGGGCGGGGGTACAGTGTGGTGCGGGAATACGTGGGGCACGGGATCGGGCGCCGCCTTCACGAGGAGCCCTCGGTCCCCAACTACGGCACCCCCGGGGAGGGTCCCCGCCTTGCCCCGGGCATGGCCATCGCCATCGAGCCCATGGTCAACCGGGGGACCCACCTGACCCGCCTCCGGGAGGACGGGTGGACGGTGGTCACCGCCGACGGGAGCCTGTCGGCCCACTTCGAGGACACCGTCCTCATCACCGAGACGGGCTGTGAGGTCATAACCCGGCGGACGGACGGGGTTTTCCCCTAGCCGGATACCCTACACCTTGGGAGGGGTAGGAGACAGGAGGTTATGGCCAAGAAGGAGACCATAGAGGTGGAGGGGATTGTCGAGGAAGCCCTTCCCAATGTCACCTTCCGGGTCAAGCTGGCCAACGGCCACACCGTCTTGGCCCACGCCTCGGGGAAGATCCGCATGAACTACATCCGCATCCTGCCGGGGGACAGGGTGCTGGTAGAGCTGTCCCCCTATGACCTCACCAAAGGCCGCATCACCTACCGCTTCAAATAGGGAAGAGGCCGATGAAGGTGCAGTCCTCGGTGAAAAAGCGGTGTGAGAAGTGTAAAATCGTCCGCCGGAAGGGCATCGTACGGGTTCTCTGCTCTAACCCCAAGCATAAGCAGCGGCAGGGATAGGAGGCCCTTATGGCTCTGGTGGCCGGCGTGAACATCCCTGACAACAAGCGGGTCACCATCGCCCTGCGGGCGATATACGGGATCGGCCCCACCGCAGCCGCCCGGATCGCCCAACAGGCGGGGATCCCGGGGAACCCGAAGGTGCGGGAGCTCACGGAGGCCCAGCTGGCCCGTCTCAGGGACATCATAGACAAAAACTACAAGGTAGAAGGGGAGCTGCGGCGGGAGGTCCAGATGAACATCCGCCGCAAGATAGAGATCCGGTGCTATCAGGGCCTCCGCCATCAGCGGGGTCTGCCGGTACGGGGGCAACGGACCCGTACCAATGCCCGGACCCGCAAGGGTCCGCGCAAGACCGTTGCCGGGCGGCGGCGGGTGAAGGCCAAGAAGTAGGAACCGGGGGAGGGGAGGGATGCCACCACAAGGGAAAGGGCGCCGGCGGGAGCGCAAGGCGGGGCCTGTGGGGCGCGCCTACATCCACGCCACCTTCAACAACACCATTGTGACCCTCACCGACCTGCAGGGCAATGTGCTGGCGTGGGGGAGCTCGGGGACGGCGGGTTTCCAGGGCGCCCGCAAGGGCACCGCCTATGCCGCCCAGAAGGCAGCCGAGGACGCGGCGCGCAAGGGCCTGGAGATGGGGCTCCGTCAGGTGGAGGTGTGGGTCAAAGGCCCCGGGCCGGGCCGGGAGGCGGCGATCCGTTCCCTGCAGGCCGCCGGCCTCACCGTGACGGCCATCCGCGATGTCACCCCCATCCCCCACAACGGCTGCCGCCCCCCGAAGCGGCGTCGGGTGTAAGGGGGAGCAGCATGGGCCGCTATACCGGACCGGTCTGCCGGCTCTGCCGACAAATAGGGGAGAAGCTGTTCCTGAAAGGGGACAAGTGCTATACCCCTAAATGCCCTGTGGAGAAACGGCGGAGAAGCCCGGGGATGCACCTCATCCGCCGGCGCAAGCTCTCCGACTACGGCCTCCGTCTGCGGGAGAAGCAGAAGGCCAAGTACATCTACGGCCTCCTGGAAAGGCAGTTCCGCCGCTACGTGGAGGCCGCCCGCCGCGAAAGGGGGGATACGGGCCCCGCCCTCCTCCGCCTCCTGGAGCGGCGCCTGGACAACGTCGTCTTCCGCCTGGGGTTCGCCGCCTCCCGACGGCAGGCCCGGCAGCTGGTGCGCCACGGCCACATCCTGGTCAACGGCCGGAGGGTGGATGTCCCCTCCTACCTGGTGCGGGTGGGGGACACCATCGCCTGGAAGGAGACGAGCCGCTCCCTCCCCATGGCCCAGGCCCTGGTGGAGAGGGGACCCCAACGGGAGGTGCCCCCCTGGCTTTCCCTGGAGGAAGGGCGCCTCTCAGGGAAGGTGACGGCCCTCCCTCAACCGGCGGACATAGACATGGCGATCGACCCACGCCTTATCGTGGAGTTCTATTCCCGCTAGGGGGTCATCCCCCTTGCTCCCATGGCAGCAGGGGAAACACCTTTGTCCCATAGGGGGTGGTGATGGTGGAACCGATAAGGGACTTCGGCCAACCGGAGAGGGCGGAGGCGCAGCAGCCCATTCTGCGGGTGGTGGAGGCCACCGACGTCTACGGCAAGTTTGTCCTGGAACCTTTGGAGGAGGGGTTTGGCATCACCCTGGGCAACCCCCTCCGGCGTGTCCTCCTGCGGGCCCTGCCGGGGGCAGCCGTCACGTGGGTGCGCATCGCCAACGTCCCCCACGAGTTCACCCCTATACCCTACGTGCGGGAGGACGCCCTCACCTTTCTCCAGAACGTCAAGGGTATCCGCCTGCGCAGCCTCTCGGCCCAAGGGGGGAGGATGCACCTCCTGGTGAGAGGCCCCGGTCAGGTGTGCGCTGGTGATATCATGGCCCCCGCCGACCTGGAGATCGTCAACCCCGAACACTACCTGGCCACCATCGAGTCCCCCGAGGGGAAGCTGGAGGTGGAGTTCAACGTGGAGGTAGGGGTGGGCTACCAGCCCGCCCAGCAGGGCAACGGCCTCCCCATCGGGACCCTGGCGGTGGACGCCCTCTTCTCCCCCGTCTATAAGGCCAACTTCCAGGTGGAGAAGTCCCGGGTGGGCCAACGCCTGACCTATGAACGCCTCATCCTGGAGGTCTGGACAGACGGCACCATTACCCCTGGGGAGGCCCTCCGCCAGGGGGCCCAGAAGCTCATCGACCTCTTCACCCTCTTCACCCTCGCCCACAAGGCGGTCCCGTCGGCAGGGGATGGGGCGGCACCCCTTTTCCACATCCCCCCGGAGATATACCACATGCCCATCGAACGGCTCGCCCTCTCTACCCGCACCCTGAACTGCCTGCGCCGTGGGGGGATCACCAAGGTGGGGGAGCTCCTGGAGCACACGTGGGAGCAGCTGGAGCAGATCCGTAACTTCGGGGAACGCTCCTACGAGGAGGTCATCACCCAGCTCACCGCCAAGGGCATCCCTATCCCCCCCCACCTGCGGAAGCCGGGGTACACCCCTCCGCCGTCGGAGGGGTCAGAAACCGGGGAGAACAGGCCGCCCTCCCCCGGCGCAGACCAGTCTCCGGGATAGGAGGCCCCCATGCCCCACCAGGTGGTCACCGAGAAGCTGGGTCGTCCAACGGAGCAACGCCGCGCCATGCTGCGCAACCTCGTGCGCTCCCTCTTCCTCCACGAACGGGTCCAGACCACCCTCCCCAAAGCCAAGGCCGCCAGCCGGCTGGCCGACCGCATCGTCGCCCTGGCCCTGGACGCCCACCGGGCCCTTCAGGCAGGGGATGCCCCGGCCAACCGTGCCAAAGCCCTCCACTACCGCCGCCGTGCCCTGGCCCTCCTGCCCGATAAGGATGTCATCGCCCGGGTCTTCGAGCAGATGCCCCGCCGCTATAGCGATCGGGGCAGCGGGTTTACCCGTATCGTCAAGGTGGGGTACCGCCAGGGGGATGCGGCGCCCGTGGCCATCCTGGAGCTGGTGTAAAGGGGGATGGCGGACCTCTGCCGCATCGCCCTGGTGCTGGAATACGATGGCTCCCTCTTCGCAGGGTGGCAGGTGCAACCCCGCGCCCGGACGGTGCAGGGGGAAGTGCAGAAGGCGCTGGAGCAGGTGATGGGGATGCCTGTTAAGGTGTACGGGGCGGGGCGGACCGACGCGGGCGCCCACGCCCTCGGCCAGGTGGCCGCCTTCACCGCCCCCTACCGGTATCCCCCCGCGGTGGTGCAGCGGGCCCTCAACGCCCGCCTGTCCCCCGATATCCGGGTGGTCGGCGCCTACACGGTCCCCCTGGACTTCGACCCCCGACGCCATGCCCTCCGCCGCCAGTACCGCTACCTGGTGTGGAACCGGCGGGAGCCCTCCCCCTTCTGGCGCCGGTTCTCTTTCCACTACCCCCATCCCCTCGACCTCCCCGCTATGGCAAGGGCCGCCACCCTGCTGGAGGGCACCCGCGACTTCGCCTCCTTCGCCGCGCCCGCAGGGCGCCGGAGGACGGTGCGGACCGTCTCCCGGGTCGCGGTCACCGCTAAAGGCCCCCTCCTGGCGCTCACGGTGGAGGGGGACGCCTTTCTCCCCGGCCAGGTGCGGCGGATGGGGGGCGTCCTGCTGGCGGTGGGGGCCGGACGCCTTACCCTGGAGGGGGTACAAGCCCTCCTGGACAACCCCCGGCCCAACAGCGCCGGCCCCGCCCTGCCCCCTCACGGCCTCTTCCTCACCCGCATCCACTACCCCGACTTTCCCCCTCAGGAGGAGACGCCATGCCCCCGCTGAAAATCCCCAAAACGGTCGTCCCCAAACCCCATGAACTCCAGCCCCGCTGGCACCTCATCGACGCCGAGGGCCAGACCCTGGGGCGCCTCGCCGCCCGCATCGCCCGCATCCTGCAGGGGAAAGACAAGCCCATCTACACCCCCCATATCCTCACCGGGGACTTCGTGGTGGTCGTCAACGCCGCCAAGGTGCGGGTGACGGGGAAGAAGATGCGCCAGAAGGTCTACTACTTTGCCAGCGGCTACCCTGGCGGCCTCCGGGAGTTCACCCTGGAGGAGATGCTCCGGCGCGCCCCGGAACGGGTTCTAGAGCTGGCGGTCCGACGGATGCTCCCCAAGAACAGCCTGGGGCGGAAGATGCTCTCCCGCCTGAAGGTGTACGCCGGGCCGGAGCACCCCCACCGGGCCCAGCTGGCCGCCTTTTCCCCACCAGCCGACCGGTAAGGAGGTGGATACCCCATGACCACCAAACCCGCCACCCCACCCACCCCAGGGGCCCAGGCCGAGGCCCCCCGCTACATCTACGCCCTGGGGAAGAGGAAAACGGCCGTCGCCCAGGTCCGCCTCTACCCCGGGGGCAATACCTTTACCATCAACGACAAGCCCTTCGAGACCGTCTTCCCCTGGGAGCCGTGGAGGGTCCGGGTCCTAGAGCCCTTCCGGGTGACCCAGACCCTGGGGAGGTTTGCCGTGGTGGCCAAGGTGCAGGGCGGGGGGATCTCGGCCTGGGCCGACGCCCTCCGCCATGGCATCGCCCGCGCCCTGGCGCTGGCCGACCCCTCCCTGAAACCCCTCCTGCGCCAGCACGGCCTGCTGACCCGCGACCCCCGGGTGAAAGAGCGGAAGAAGTACGGCCTTAAGCGCGCCCGCCGCGCCCCCCAGTACAGCAAGCGCTAACCCCCCTCCCCTGCTATTATGGGAGGCGGAGGGGAAGGGCATGGGCGCGGTGGCCACCTACCGCCTGGTACCCCTCCTCTCCCGGGGGGAGATCGCGGAGGGGGTGGAACGCCTCGCCGCTCAGGTGCGGGCGGAGTATGCCGACCGCAACCCCTTGCTGGTGGGGGTCCTGAAGGGCTCCTTTATCTTCCTGGCCGACCTGGTCAGGGCCCTGGAGATCCCCCTGGAGGTGGACTTCGTCCGGGTCGCTACCTACGGCGCCGCCACCACACCCTCCGCCCGGGCGCGGGTGCTCACAGGGGTGCGCATCTCCCCACGGAAAAGGCACGTGTTGGTGGTGGAGGACATTGTGGACACCGGCCACACCACCTGCGCCGTCCTCGCCTACCTGAAGCGCTTCTCCCCCCTCTCCCTGCGCACCTGCGTCCTCCTGGACAAGCCATCCCGCCGACAGGTGCCCGTCCCCATCCATTACGTGGGTTTCACCCTGCCCGACCGCTTCGTGGTGGGATACGGCCTGGACAAAGGGGAGGCCTACCGCTGGCTCCCCGGCATTTACTCTCTGGAGGAGGGGTGAGGTATGGACATGCAGCGCCTGCTCGCCGTCGCCCGGGGGGATGCCCCCGCCGACCTGCTCCTGCGCAACGCCCGCGTTGTCAACGTCTTCACGGCAGAGGTCGAGGAGACCAACGTGGCTATCGCCGAGGGGCGGATCGCCGGCCTGGGGGACTACAGGGATGCCCGCCAGGTCATGGACCTTGAGGGGAAGTGGCTGGCCCCCGGCCTCATCGACGGCCACTACCACCTGGAGAGCACATATCTCACCGTGGAGCAGTACGCCCGCGCCGTGGTGCCCCGGGGAACCCTGGCGTGCGTCACCGACCTCCACGAGGTGGCCAACGTCTGTGGGCTAAAGGGGGTGCGCTGGGTCATGGGGTGCGCCCGGCGGGTCCCCCTGGACATGTTCTTCATGGCCCCCTCCTGTGTGCCCGCCTCCTCCCCGGAGCTGGAGACGTCGGGGGCCATCCTGGGGCCCGCGGAGGTGCGTCAGGCCCTCCGCTGGAAGCGGGTCCTGGGGCTGGGGGAGATGATGAACTTCCCCGGCGTCATCCGGGGCGACCCCCAGGTATTAGCGAAGGTCAGGGCCGCCCGCGGCAAGGTGCGCGACGGCCACGCCCCCCGCGTCTCCGGGAAAGCTCTCAACGCCTACCTTACCCCCCTGATCGGGTCCGACCACGAGACGACCCAGCGTGAGGAGGGGCTGGAGAAGCTGCGCCGGGGGATGTACCTGATGATCCGGGAGGGGTCTTCGGAGAAGAACCTGGAGGACCTCCTCCCCCTGGTCAACGAGCACACCTACCGGCGGTGCATGCTCGTCGTGGACGACCGCAACGCCAAGGACCTGGTGAAAGAGGGGGATGTGGACGCGGTGGTGCGCAAGGCCATCGCCCTGGGCCTGGACCCGGTCATGGCCATCACCATGGCCACCCTGGTGCCCGCCACCTACTTCCGCCTGGAGGGGTTGGGGGGGATCGCCCCGGGCTATTGGGCCAACCTCCTGGTCCTGGATGACCTGCGCGCTTTCTCCATCGAGCTGGTCTTCTACCGGGGCAGGCTGGTCGCCCGCCGCGGGCAACCCCTCTTCGCCGTGAAGACGCCGGACGCGCCCTGGATGCGCTCCACCGTGCGCGTAAAACCCCTGACGGCCGCTGACCTTGCCCTGCGCTGGGACGGCAGGGAAACGGTGCCGGTCATCGGGATCATCCCCGGCCAGATCGTCACCCGGTGGCTGGAGGAGCGGCCCTTGCGCCACGATGGTCTGATCCTCCCCGACCCCCAGCGGGACCTGCTGAAGGTGGTGGTGGTGGAGCGGCACAAGGCCTCGGGCAGGGTGGGCGTGGGCCTGGTCAAGGGGTTTGGCCTCCGCCGGGGCGCCCTGGCCACCTCCGTTGCCCACGACTCCCACAACATCGTGGTGGTTGGGGTGGACGACGAGGATATCCTGGCGGCGGTCCGGGAGGTCGAGCGGCTGCAGGGAGGCCTGGTGGTGACCGCCGGGGGGAAGGTGGTGGACGCCCTCCCCCTCCCCATTGCGGGGCTCCTCTCCCCCGAGCCGCTGGAGGTGGTGGCCCGCAAAGTGGAGGAGCTGGAGGGCCACGCGGCGGACCTGGGCTGCCGGGTCCCCTCCCCCTTCTCCGTCCTCTCCTTCCTGGCCCTCCCCGTCATCCCCGAGCTGAAGATGAGCGACCGGGGCCTGGTGGACGTCATGCAGGGGCGCCTCCTCCGGCCGCAGGAGCCCCTCCCGGAGAAGCCCTCTCATTGAAAGCGGAACCGCCACACCCCTACGCCGAAAAAGGCGACGGAAAAGGCCGTTAGCACCCCTACTTTGGGCCAGATCTCCCGCAGCCCGTACCCCCGGACCAAGAGGTCCTGATAGGCATCTATCGCCCAGGCGTGGGGCGTGATGAGCCCGAGGGTCTGGAGCCACTCGGGCATGATGAAGCGGGGGACGAAGGAGCCGCCGAGGGCGGACATGGTCAGCAGCAACAGCACGGTGAGGCCGGTCGCCTGGGCCTCCGTGCGGACGAGGGCGGCGACCAGCGCCCCCAGCCCGGTGGCGGCGGCCGCGACGGCCAGGCTTACCACCACCAGGCCGAGAGGGGAATGCCCAAGGTGCAGGGCGAACAGCAGGCTTGAAGTCCCGAACAGGATGGCGATCTGCATCAGATTGATGAGGTAATACGGCACCATCTTGCCCGCCAGTATGACCGTCCGGCTCACCGGCGCCACCAGCAGCCGGCGGAAGGTCCCGTCACGCTTTTCCCGCAGCACCGAGTGGGCCAGCAGGGTCACAACCCAGAAAACGCCGTAGGTGGTGAAGCCGGGGACGTTTTGCTGGTAGACGTTGGGGAACCTCTTTACCCGCATCCCGGGAGGGGCTGTTCGCTCCAGGGTGACCACAGGCTCCCCTCCCCCGAACAGACCGCCGGACAAGGCCTCCTGAGCCCGGGCTTTGAACACCTCCCGTTGCTCCGGGGGGACCTGGGGGGCCAGCTGCGCAAAGAGATAGTCCAACCCCCTGGGCATCATCGCGGTGTAAGCGCTCCGCTCCATCAGCCCCTGCAGGGTGCCCGCCACCGGCCCAACCACCTGATCGGGGGTCGCCGGGTCCACAATGAGCAGCACCTTTGTACGGTGCGGCGCTGCCCCCGGGGCCCCCTCTAAAGCCTCCGAAAAATCCGGCGGGAAGACCAGGGCCAGGCTGCGCTTTCCTTCGATGATCAGTTTCTCCGCCGTCTCCCGGGTTAGGGGCCGGCCCTCCCAGGCCGTTTCCACCCGGAAGGCGCCCCTTTCCTCCAGCTGTCGGATGATCGTCGCCCCCTGGTCCCCCCTGTCTTGGTTCACGGCCAGGATCCGGATGGGGTCCTTGCCTGGCTCAAACAGGCCGCGCAGGGCATAGCCCATCATCACGATGAACAGGAAAGGTAGCAGGAACATAAACACCACCGCCATGGGGTCCTTGAAGAAAATCTTGAGGTCCTTCCAGGCGCAGGTGAGGAACTGGTGCAACACGGCATGTCCTCCTAATCGCGCAGCCGCTTGCCCGTGAGGTGCAGGAAGACGCTCTCCAGGTTGGGCTCCAGAACCTCCAGGGAGAGGATGGGGAGATCACGGGCGTTGCACAGTTCGATAAGCTCCAGCAGGGCCAGGCGGGCGGCGCGGGTTTCGATCTGGAGCCGCCTGCCCCGGGAAGAAGCCGCCCGCACGTGCGGCAGGGCACGGACGGCGGACAGCAGGTCTTCCCTATGCTCCGCCGCCACCTCCAGATGGATGACCCCGCCGCCCAGCAGGTCCATCAGCCCCTTGGGCGTGTCCAGGGCCAGGATGCGCCCCTCGTCCATGATCGCCACCCGGTCGCAGAGCCGCTCCGCCTCCTCCATGTAGTGAGTGGTGTAAAGGACGGTCACCCCCTCCCTCTTCAGCCCCTGGATGTGCTCGAAGATGAAGTTGCGCGTTTGGGGGTCCACCCCCACGGTGGGCTCGTCCAGGAGGAGGAGGCGCGGCCTGTGGAGGAGGCCGGCGGCGATGTTCAGACGGCGCTTCATCCCGCCGGAGAAGGTGCCCACGGCGTCCCCGGCGCGGTCTCGCAGCCCCACCAGGTCCAGCAGGGCGGCGATGCGTTCCTTGAGGGCCGTCCCCCGCAGGCCGTAGAGGCGGCCGAAGAAGGCGAGGTTGTCCCATGCGCTGAGGGTCGGGTAGAAGGCCAGCTCTTGGGGGACGAAACCGATGAGCGGCCGTATCCGGTCCGCCTCTCGCCGCAGATCATATCCGCAGACGAGGACCCGCCCTTCGTCCGGGGGGAGCAGGGTGGCCAGGATGGAGATCAGGGTCGTCTTGCCCGCCCCGTTGGGCCCCAGCAACCCGAAGACCTCTCCCTCCCGGACGGAGAAGCTGATGCCGGCCACCGCCACCCGCTGGCCGTACCTTTTGACCAACCCCTCGACGTGGATGACGGCCCCGGACATCGCCGTTGTTCTTTGGGGATCCCCGCCAGCCAATCATACACTAGAGTTGCTGTCCCTTGACAGGGAACCGGTCCCCAAAGCGTGCCCCAGCCTGTTCGGTACACCACGTCTCTGATCCCGAGGGCAAAGAAGCCTTGGCCCATTCCGTTATCTGCCCGGCCCCGTACGACGCCCACACCTTCCCCCTGGCGGCAATGACACAGATTCCATACACTGGATATGAGGGGGAGGGACCGGATCGAAGGGGAGGAGACAATGCGCCGGTGGGTGTACATGTTCTGGGAAGGCAACGCCCAGATGCGGGACCTGCTGGGGGGAAAGGGGGCGGGTCTCGCGGAGATGACCCGGATCGGGATGCCGGTCCCTCCCGGGTTTACCGTCACCACGGAGGCGTGCCGGGAGTACTACCGCCTCGGCCGCCAGTTCCCCCCGGGGCTGTGGGAAGAGGTGTGCGACGCCCTGCGGGAGGTGGAGGACCGCATGGGAAGGCGGTTCGGGGACCCCGAGAGGCCCCTCCTGGTCTCCGTGCGGTCGGGGGCGAAGTTCAGCATGCCTGGGATGATGGACACGGTCCTGAACCTGGGCCTGAACGACCGGACGGTGGAGGGCCTGGGCCGCATGACCCGGAACCCGCGCTTCGCCTACGACGCCTACCGTCGGTTCCTGCAGATGTTCGGGCGCATCGTGCTGGGGGTGGCGGGGGAAAAGTTCGAGGGGGTGCTGGAGGAGTTCAAGGGGCGGGGCGGCCAGCGCCGCCTGGACACCGACCTCACCGCGGAGGAGCTGCAAGAGGTGGTGGCGCGCTTCCAGGCCATCATCCGGGAGCAGACGGGCCAGGACTTCCCCCAGGACCCCTACGAGCAGCTGCGCATGGCCATCGCCGCGGTGTTCGGGTCGTGGATGGGCCGGCGGGCGGTGGACTACCGCCGGGTCCACCGCATCCCCGACGACCTGGGCACCGCGGTGAACGTCCAGGCCATGGTGTTCGGGAACCTGGGCTGGGACTCCGCCACGGGGGTCGCCTTCACCCGCAACCCCGCCACAGGGGAGAAGCGGCTGTACGGGGAGTACCTGCCCAACGCCCAGGGGGAGGATGTGGTGGCGGGCATCCGCACCCCGAAGCCCCTGGACGAGCTGGCCCGGGAGATGCCCGAGGTGTACCGACAGCTGGCGGGGATGGCGGAGCGGCTGGAGCGTCACTACCGGGACATGCAAGACATCGAGTTCACCATTGAGCAGGGCCATCTGTGGCTGCTGCAGACCCGGGCGGGGAAGCGCACAGGGACGGCGGCGGTACGGATAGCGGTGGACATGGTACGGGAGGGGCTCGTGGACGAGCGCGCCGCGGTGTTGCGGGTGGAGCCGGACCTTGTGGCCCAGCTCCTGCACCCCACCGTAGACGAGGAGGCCCGGCAGGCCGCGCACCGGAACGGACAGTACCTCACCCGCGGCCTACCCGCCTCCCCCGGGGCCGCCAGTGGCCGCATGGTCCTGGACCCGAACCGGGCGGAGCAGCTGGCGGCAGCCGGCGAGCCGGTGGTCCTGGTGCGCAGCGAAACCACCCCCGAGGACTTCCACGGGATGGTGGCCGCCCGGGCCGTCCTCACCGCCCGGGGTGGGATGACCTCCCACGCCGCGGTGGTGGCCCGGGGCATGGGCAAGCCGTGCGTGGTGGGGGCGGAGGAGCTGGTGGTAGACGCCCACGGCCGCACCGTGCAGGCCAACGGCCATGTCCTGGAAGAGGGGACGTGGATCACCGTGGACGGGAGCACGGGGGAGGTTTTCGTGGGGGTGCTGCCCACCCGGGAGCCGCAGCTGACGGAGGAGTTCGTCACCTTCATGGGGTGGGCGGACCGTTTCCGCAGGCTGGGGGTGCGGGCCAACGCGGACACCCCCAAGGACGCCCGGAAGGCCCGGGAGTTCGGGGCGGAGGGGATCGGCCTGTGCCGCACGGAGCACATGTTCTTCGAGGGCGACCGCATCTACGCCATGCGGGAGATGATCGTGGCCACCACCCCCGAGGAGCGGCGGGCCGCCCTGGCGAAGTTGGAGCCCCTGCAGCGGCAGGACTTCATGGAGATCTTCCGGGTCATGGACGGGTACCCCGTCACCATCCGGACCCTGGACCCGCCCCTCCACGAGTTCCTGCCCACGGATGAGGAGGCGGTGCAGGAGACGGCGCGCCGTATTGGGGTCAGCCCGGAGGTGCTGCGGCAGAAGGTGGCCTACCTGCGGGAGTTCAACCCCATGATGGGGCTGCGGGGTTGCCGTCTGGGGATCCTCTACCCGGAGATCACGGAGATGCAGGCCAGGGCCATCTTCGAGGCCGCAGCCGCCTGCCAGGCGGAAGGGGTGCGCGTGGAGCCGGAGGTCATGATCCCCCTGGTGTCGGACGTGAACGAGCTGCGCCACCAGGTGGAGATCGTCCGGAGGGTGGCGGAGGAGGTCCAGGCCCGCACAGGGCAGCGCCTGCGCTACAAGGTGGGCACCATGATCGAGGTCCCCCGGGCCGCCCTGCTGGCGGACCGGGTGGCGGAGGTGGCGGAGTTCTTCAGCTTCGGCACCAACGACCTCACCCAGTTCACCTTCGGGATGAGCCGGGACGACGCCGGCCGCTTCCTCCCCCGCTACCTGGACACCAAGATACTGCCGGAAGACCCGTTCCGGGTGCTGGACACGGAGGGGGTGGGCCAGCTGGTGCGGTTGGGCACGGAGCGGGGAAGGGGCGCCCGGCCTGACCTCAAGGTGGGCATCTGCGGGGAGCATGGAGGGGAGCCCGCCAGCGTGCGCTTCTGCCACAGCGCGGGGTTGGACTACGTGTCGTGCTCGCCCTACCGGGTGCCCGTCGCCCGCCTGGCCGCGGCGCAGGCGGCGTTGGGGGACCAGGTGCGGGATCGGTAGACCGCCGACCCAACAGGGGTCGGGGGCCGCGTCCGGTTTCCACGGGGGTCCCTCTGCCGCCCCGCCAGACCGAGCCCGGCCGCCACCTCATATCCCGCCCGTCGTGCCATAATGGGTGAGAGGTGAGGAGATGGCCATCGAGCTGGACCTTTTGCATCCGGTGACCGACGAGGAGCTGCTGCGCCTTTCGGAGCGCAACCCGGGCTACCAGTTCGAGCGCACCGCGGACGGGAGGCTGGTGGTGAGCCCCACGGGAAGCAAGAGCGGGTGGCGCAGTGCTGAGGTGACGGGACAGCTCCGGGACTGGAACAGGCGCGCCAGGCGCGGGGTCGTCTTTGACTCCTCCACGGGCTTCCACCTGCCCGACGGCTCCTTGCTCTCGCCCGATGCCTCGTGGGTGGCTCGGGAGCGGTGGGAGTCGCTGAGTGCGGAAGAGCAGGAGGGGTTTGCGCCCCTGTGTCCGGACGCCGTTTTTGAAATCCGGTCGCCCGCGCAGACCCCGCAGGAGCTACGGCGGAAGATGGGGGCCTACCTCCGGAACGGTGCGCGGATCGGCGTGTTCATCGATCCCTACAGCCGCACCGTGGAGGTGTACCGACCAGGCCAGGAGCCCGAACGGCACGAGAATCCCAAGCGGGTGGCCCTAGACCCGGAGCTTCCGGGGTTCGTCCTGGAGCTCGGGCCGGTGTTTGAGGAGTAAATCTGCCTAGTCCTCCTAGAGGTCGAGGTCGGTGACCCGCCTGGCACGGGTGCTCCACATTTTTTTCGCCAGTTCACCAAGTCTATCCATATGCGTCTCCGCAAGCTGACCACGCCCGTGGGGATGGTGACGTTAAGGGGGGTGGGGACGGCCCTGACGGGGGAAGCCGCCTGGGGCTTACGGGGGACGTCAAACCACCGGCCCGAGGTCCTTGCGGTAGCGGACCCCGTGCACCCCCTCCCCATAGTAGTCGGGCAGGTCCTCCCCAGGGGTGTACCCGCACCGCTCATACAGACAGCGGGCCTCCTGGTTGGTGGCCCGTACCTCCAGGGCTATAGAGGTGATGCCCCGCCCCCGGGCGACCCGCTCCGCCTCCCGGACAAGGGCGGTGGCGATGCCCTGCCCCCTCGCCTTGGGGGCGACCACGAGGTCGTAAATACGCCCCACCTTGGAGCCATAGCGCCAGAGGAGGACCACAAAGCCCAGGACCTCCCCCCCTTCCTCCGCTACAATGACTTTCCCCTGGGCGCGGGTCAGCAGATACCGCAGCCTCCCCTCGGAGAAGGCCTCAGGGGGGGCAAAGCCCTCCCGTTCCAGGGCCACCAGCCGGGGTAAGTCCTCCCTCCGTGCCTCGCGCAGCATCTCCTCGGTCCCCCTCCTTCCGTTTACGGGTTGACCCCAAGGATGGAGGCCACGGGCTTCAAGGCCTGGACGACAAAGGCGATGTGCTCGTCCAGGTCCACCCCCAGCTCCTCCGCCCCCTTCACGATGTCCTCCCGACGGACGGAGCGGGCGAAGGCCTTGTCCTTCATCTTCTTCCGCACCGCCTGAGGGGTGACGTCCGAAAGGCTCTTGGTGGGACGGACCAGGGCCACCGCGATGATAAAGCCGCACAGCTCGTCCACCGCAAACAGGGCCTTCTCCATAAGGCTCTCCCGAGGGATCCCCGTGTGGTCCCCATGGCTCAGGACGGCCCGCACGATCGCCTCCGGGACCCCCCGTTCCCGTAAGATGGACGCCCCATACAGAGGGTGCTGGTCAGGGGTCGGGCACACCTCCCAGTCAAAGTCGTGGAGGAGACCGGCAACCCCCCACACCTCCTCATCCTCCCCAAACTTACGGGCATAGGCTCGCATAGCCGCTTCCACAGCCAGAAGGTGCTTACGGAGGCTATCGCTCTTCACAAACTCGTCTATAATAGCCAGGGCGTTACTGCGGTTCATGGCTTTCCTGCTCCTCGGGGGGTGTTTCCGGGGGGAGGGGTTTGCCGGGGGTGCAACGGCGGGCGGTGGTGATGAAGCCGGTGTGGGCCACCATCCGGTGGACGGGGCGGGCGCTGACGGGGCTGAAGTGCCAGGGCCTCTGGAGCACCTCGAAGGTCTCTATCAGGGTGAAGGCGGGGTGGGCCTCCAGGGCCTGGACCAGGCGGTGGACCTGCAGCACCGTGGGGAGCCAGCACAGGAGGATGCCCCCCGGGACCAGGGCCTGGGCCACATGGGGGAGGGCCCGCCAGGGCTCCGGCACGTCCAGGACGACCCGGTCTAACCCCCTCTCCTCGACCCCCTGATAGACATCCGCCTCCCGGACCACCAGGTGGGGCGTCTCGGGGAGGAAGGCGTGGATGTTCTGGAGGGCCCGGGGGATAAACTCCCGGCGCACCTCATAGGAGTAGACCGTGCCTGTGGGCCCCACAGCCCGCAGGAGGGCCAGGGTGAGGGCGCCCGAACCCATCCCCGCCTCCAACACCCGGGCCCCGGGGAAGATATCGCCGTACACGAGGACCGCCCCCAGGTCCTTCGGGTAGATGATCTGGGTCACTCGGGGGATCTCCAAGAGGTAATCGGCCAGAGTGGGGTTCAGGGCCAGAAAGGAGTGTCCCCCGCCCACGACCCAGGAGCCGGGGGGCCGACCCAGGATGTTATCGTGGGCGATGGCGCCCAGGTGGGTGTGAAAGGTATGCCCTGGGCGCAAGGTGAAGAGGTAACGACGCCCCTTCCGGTCCAGCAGGAGGACCCGGTCTCCCGGCCGGAAGACCGATGGCCCGGGGGATGTGCTCTCGCCTTCCAAAGCCACAACCCGCCCCTATGATACCATGCAGGGGAAAGGGGTGTCTAAGTGTGGAGTTCCTGAAGGTCAGAGAAGAGGAGTGCGTGCGCATCGGCGCCGACAGGCTGCACGCCTTTGTCGCCTCCCTCTTCCGGAGGCTGGGGGTGCCGGAGGAGGATAGCGAGACGGCCGCCAGGGTGTTGGTGGACGCCGACCTCCGGGGCATCGACTCCCACGGGACCCAGTACTACCTGGAGACCATCTACGTGCCGGGGCTCCTCCAGGGCCGCATCAACCCCCGCCCCCACATCCGGGTGGTACGGGAGAGCCCCGTCTCCGCCCTGGTGGATGGCGATGGGGGGCTCGGACTGGTGGTGGGCCCCTTCGCCATGCGCCTGGCGATCCGGAAGGCCCTGGCCTCTGGGGTGGGCATGGTGGCCGTCCGGAATAGCCGGCACTATGGGGCGGCCCAAATCCACGCCCTGGAGGCCCTCCGGTACGACCTCATCGGCCTCTCCATGACCAACGCGTCGCCCCTGGTGGTCCCCACCTTCGGCCGCGAGGCGCGCCTCGGCACCAACCCCCTGAGCGTTGTCGTCCCCGCCGGCAAGGAGCCGCCCTTTGTCCTCGATATGGCCACCAGCACCGTGGCGATGGGGAAGATCGTCATCGCCCAGGGGCTGGGGGTGCCCATTCCCCTGGGGTGGGCCGCCGATGAGCAGGGTGTTCCCACCACCGACCCCGCCCGGGCGAGGGCGGGCCGCCGCCTCCTCCCCCTTGGGGGGACACGGGAGCAGGGGAGCCACAAGGGCTATGGCCTGGGGGCCGTGGTGGACATCCTCTCGGGTGTCCTCTCCGGGGCGGGGGGCAGCATGGCCCTGCACCCGCCGGGGGCCGCAGGCCATTTCTTCGCCGCCTGGCGCATTGACCTCTTCCGCCCCGTGGAAGAGTTCAAGGAGGGGATGGACGCCTTTCTCCGCGCCCTTCGGGAGACGCCCCCTGCCCCTGGCCACACCCGCGTCCTCTACCCCGGTCTCCCCGAATGGGAATGTGAACAGGAGCGGCGGGAGAGGGGGATCCCCCTTCCCCGTCGAACCCTTGCCTACTTCCGCCAGGTGAGTGGGGAGTTGGGCATCCCCTATACCCTTGAGGGCTAAGGGGAGGGGCCCTGGGCCAGCTGGTAGGCCTTCCCCTCCACCTTGACGCTGGGGGCGTAGACCAGCTCGGCCCGCTGGAAGTCGCGGATGGTGAAGGCCCCCACCATCCCCATGCTGACCCGGAGCGCCCCCACCAGGTTCATGGTGCCGTCGGTGACGCGCGACGGGCCGAAGAGGATCTCCTGGAGGCTCCCCTTGACCCCCACCCTCACCCGCGTCCCCCGGGGGAGGGCGGGGTGAGAGGTGGCCATGCCCCAGTTGTAGCCGCGCCCTGGGGCCTCCCGCGCCTGGGCGAAGGGGGTCCCCAGCATCACCGCATCGGCCCCCGAGGCGAAGGCCTTGCAGACCTCCCCCCCGGTCCGCATGCCCCCGTCGGTGATCACCACCACATACCGCCCTGTCTGGCGGTAGTACTCCTCCCGGGCGGCGGCGCACTCCATGGTGGCGGTCACCTGGGGCACCCCTATCCCTACTACCTCCCGGGTGGTACAGGCGGCCCCGGGCCCTACCCCCACCAGGACCCCGTGGACCCCCGTCTCCATGAGCTCCAGGGCGCTACTGTAGGTCACGCAGTTGCCCACCAGGACCGGCACCTTCACCTGCTGCACCAGCTCCGAGAAGATCAGCCCCCGGTAGCTCTTGGAGATGTGCCGGGCCGTGGTCACCGTGGCCTGGACGACCAGGATATCGGCCCCCCCCTCCACGGCCAGGGGGGCCAGCCGCTTGGTGTTCTGAGGGGTGACGGCCACGGCACACACCACCCCCCCCTTCTTGATCTCCTGGATGCGCTGGCCGATGAGGCTCTCCTTCACAGGGGCACTGTAGACCTTTTGGAGGAGGGACGTCACCTCCCCCTGGGGCGCCTCCACGATCTGCTGGAGGACCCCTTCGACATCCTCATACCGGGTCCATATCCCCTCCAGGTTGAACACCGCCAGGCCACCCGCTTTCCCCAGGGCGATGGCAAAGGAGGGGCTCACCACGGCGTCCATGGCCGAGGCGAGGAAGGGGATGGGGAAACGGTACGGCCCCAGCGGGAACTCGATGGTGGTCTGGTCCGGGTTGATGGTCACCTGGCCGGGGACGATGGCCACCTCGTCAAAGCCATAGGCCCGCCGGATCTCTTTAAACAGGACCATACACCCCCTGCTGCCCCTTCACCGTTATTGGTATCAGTGTAGCAACGGCCGAGGCGCCGGTCAAGGAGAAGGGCTGCCGGCGCCAGGCCGGCAGAGGCCGCGGACGGCGAGCACCCTCCTGCCACCCCCAGGCTATACTATTCTTTTGGAGACATCAGCGCTCAAGGAAAGGGGTCTATGGTCGCTATCTCGGGCTGGCGTGCGCCCCATCGGAAGGTATGGTGGGTGGTCATCTGTAGCAACTGCCGGAAGGTGATAGGGCGGTATCTCCTGCCCAGCCTTATCCGCCAGACCACCTTCCGCCTCTGCGACGCCTGCGCGGCCGCCACCACCGCGCCTCAGCAGAGGGAGGAGGCACAACCCACCCCACCCCGCCGTCCCCGCCGTGCCCCCCAGGCCCCCTCCTCATAGACATCCCGGGGGGAGGGTATGGCGCGCCGGGTGTTGGAGCAAGGCAGTATGGACAAAATCGTAGCCCTCTGCAAGAGGCGGGGGATCATCTTCCCCAGCAGCGAAATCTACGGGGGCCTGGGGAGCACCTGGGACTATGGCCCCCTCGGCGTGGAGATGAAACGGGCCGTCAAAGAGGTGTGGTGGCGGGACAACGTCCTCCGCCGCGACGACATGGTGGGCCTGGACGCCGCCATCCTCATGCACCCCAAGGTATGGGAGGCCAGCGGCCACCTGGAGAGCTTTGTAGACCCCCTCGCGGAGTGCAAGGCCTGCCACACCCGCTGGCGCCCCCCCGACCTCCAGGACCCTACCCGTTGCCCCGACTGTGGCGGCCCCCTCACCGAACCCCGTATGTTCAACCTCATGTTCAAGACCTTCATAGGGCCGGTGGAGGACACGGCCCACACGGCCTACCTGCGCCCCGAAACGGCCCAGGGCATCTTCGTGAACTTCGCCAACGTCCTCGCCACCACCCGTAAGCGCCTCCCCTTCGGCATCGCCCAGATCGGGAAGGCCTTCCGGAACGAGATCACCCCCGGCAACTTCATCTTCCGTACCCGGGAGTTCGAGCAGATGGAGATCGAGTACTTTGTGCCGCCGGGGGAGGATGAGGAGTGGCACCGCCGTTGGGTGGAGGAGCGGTACAACTGGTATCTTCGCTACGGCATCCGGCCGGAAAACCTTCGCACCCGCGCCCATAGCCGGGAGGAGCTGGCCCACTACTCTAAGGCGACGGTGGACATTGAGTACCGCTTCCCCTGGGGGTGGGCCGAGATCGAGGGGATCGCCAACCGCACCGATTTCGACCTGCGCCGCCACTCCCACTTCAGCGGACACCGCCTCACCTACTTCGACGAGGAGAGGGGCATCCACATCACCCCCTACGTCATCGAGCCCTCGGGGGGGGTTGACAGGGCCCTCCTGTCTTTCCTCATCGACGCCTATGACGAGGAGCCCGACAAGGAGGGGGTGCGGGTGGTGCTGCGCCTGCACCCCGCCCTGGCCCCCATCAAAGTGGCGGTCCTCCCCCTCAGCCGCAACGAGCGCCTCGTCCCCCTGGCCCGGCAGGTATACCTGTCCCTGAAAGGCCGGGGGCGGTGGACGGTGGCCTATGACGACGCCCAGAGCATCGGACGGCGCTACCGCCGCTTTGATGAGATCGGCACCCCCTACTGCGTCACCATCGATTTCCAGTCCCTGGAAGACCACCAGGTGACCATCCGGGACAGGGACACCATGCAGCAGGTGCGGGTGCCCATCGCCGAGCTGGAGAAGCACCTGGAGGAGAGGCTCCTCCTCCCGTGACGGCGGGTGTCCCGGGAGGATTGTCGGGTTTCCCCTTTTGCCCTATCCTAAAGGGTGAGCGCCGCGCCTTGTATGGGGAGGCAAGGGTATGCCCCTGAACCAGGCGGGGAAACGGTACGTCTGCAGGGTCTGTGGCACCGAGGTCATCGTGACGCGCGCGGGGGCGAACCAGAAGAGCCCCCTCTCCTGCCACGACCAGCCTATGGAGGAGAAGAAGTAGGGCCCCGGCGGAGGGAAGGGAAGGGAGCATATCCGGCGTAGCGGCCCTTCGGCCCCAGCGCCTCTTCTATCCGCAGGAGGCGGTTGTACTTGGCGGTGCGCTCCCCACGGGCGGGGGCGCCCGTCTTGATCTGCCCCGTCGCCCACGCCACCGCCAGGTCGGCGATAGAGGTGTCCTCCGTTTCCCCCGAGCGGTGGCTCATCACCGTCGCCCAGCCCGCCCGGCGGGCCAGACGCACCGCCTCCAGGGTCTCGGTAAGGGTCCCTATTTGATTGGGCTTGACCAGGACGGCGTTGGCCACCCCCTCCGCAATGCCCCGACGGAGGCGCTGGGGATTGGTGGTGAAGAGGTCATCCCCCACCAGCTGGAGGCGTCCCCCTAGGCTCCGGGCCAGCAGCCCCCACCCCTCCCAGTCGTCCTCGGCCAGCCCGTCTTCAAGGCTGAGGATGGGGAACTCCCGGCAGAGGGCCTCATAGTAGTCCACCATCTGGGCCGCCGAGAGGACACGCCCCTCCCGCCGGAGGTGGTAGGCGCCATCCCTGTAGAATTCGCTGGCGGCGGCGTCGATGGCCAGCCATATATCCACCCCCGGCCGATACCCGGCCAGGGCGATGGCGTCCCGGACCACCTGGAGGGCGGCCCTGTTGGAGGGCAGGCTGGGGGCGACCCCCCCCTCATCCCCCACATTGGTGGAATAGCCCGCCTCCCCCAGGAGGCGCCGGAGGGCGTGGTAGACCTCCGCCCCCGCCCGCAGGGCCTCGGCGAAGGTGGGGGCGGCCACGGGCGCCACCAGAAACTCCTGGAAGTCGGTGGAGTCGTGGGCGTGCTTCCCCCCGTTGAGGACGTTGAACAGGGGTACGGGGAGGAGGCTACCCCCTTCCTCCCCTTCCGCCAGGTAGGCGTACAGGGGAAGGCGGCGGGACGCCGCCGCCGCGTGGGCAACGGCTAAGGAGACGCCCAGGATGGCGTTGGCCCCCAGGCGGCTTTTGTTAGGGGTGCCGTCGGCCTCCAGGAGGAGGTGGTCAACGGCCTGCTGGTCGAAGGGGGAACGGCCGAACAACAGGGGGGCCAGGTGGCGGCGCACGTTCTCCACCGCCCGGCGCACGCCCTTGCCCCCATAGCGCGTCGGCTCCCCATCCCGTAACTCCCAGGCTTCGTGGCGGCCCGTGCTGGCCCCGGAGGGGACAATGGCCCTCCCCACCGCCCCGTCCGAAAGGAGCACCTCCACTTCTACGGTGGGGTTGCCCCGGGAGTCCAGCACCTCCCGGGCGTGAACGGCGGCGATGGTGGGGGAAGACATACCCCTACACCGGGAGGCCGCGCCTCCCCTGCCGCGCCAGGGCAATGGCCTTCTCCACCGCCTCCTCCGGGTCGGTGGCGGGCACGACGGCGTTGTCCACCTGACCGTTGAGACTGAAAGTCCAGGTGTTGAGACCGACGACGGGGATCCCCTCCGCCAGGGCGTGGGCGATCTCCGAGAGGGTGCCGTAGGCGCCATCAATGGCGATCACGGCGTGCCCGGACTTCACCACCAGGGGGTTGCGCGCATAGCCCATCCCGGTGCAGATAGCAATGTCCACATAGGGGTTGGCCTCCCGGTGGTCATGGCCGGGGAGGATGCCCACGGTGATCCCCCCTTCCTCCCTGGCGCCCCGGCACACCGCCTCCATGACCCCCGTCAGGCCCCCACAGACCACCACAACCCCCCGGCGCGCCAGGGCTTTCCCCACCCGGTAGGCCAACGCATAGCTCTGGGGGTCAGCGTTGCTCCCCCCGATCACGGCGATGGCCAGACGGGGCTGCTGGGACGACATGGCTTCTCCATTGTAGCATGTCCCCCGCCTTGCGGCGGTAGGGATGGCTTTCAGTACACTGGAAAGGGGCCGATGCCGAAAGGCGGCAGGCCCGGGGCACCGGGATGGACTACGGGGACCCATCTCCCTTTTCGTGTACCCTTCTCGACCTCCCCGCTGTCCTCCAAGGGGTAGCGGAGCTGGCCACGTCGCCCCTTGGCCGGCGTCTCGCCCTCTCCCTTTCCCCTTCCCCTGACCCGGATGCCGTCGTCCGCCTCCAGCAGGAGACGCAGGAGGCCATGGCCCTCCTGGAGGCGGGCGTGGACCTGGACGCCTCCGGCGTGAGGGATGTGGGGCCACAGGTCCTCCGGGCCGGCAGGGGTGGCATCCTGACGGGTCCCGAGCTGGTGGACATCGCCAGCACCCTTGCAGCCCTCGGGGGCATAAGGGACACCCTTCTCCGCCGGCAGGAGGGGTGCCCCTCCTTGGCCCGCCTCGCCCGCTCCATCCCCGACCTGACCCCTCTCGGGGAACGCCTCGCCGCCGCCCTGAGCCCCCAGGGGGAGGTGGAGGACCACGCCTCACCCGCCCTCCAGGCCCTGCGGGGAGAGGCCCGGCGCCTCCATCAGGAGGTGGAGGAGGCGCTCCGGCGCCTTATCCACTCCCCCCTGGGGCGCCATATCCTCCAGGAGCCCCTCATCACCTACCGGGGGGGTCGCCCCGTCCTCCCCCTGAAAGCCGAGTTCCGGGGACGTCTCCCCGGCCTTGTCCACGACGTCTCGGAAAGCGGCGCCACCCTCTTTGTGGAGCCCTTGCCCCTCGTCCCCCTGGTGAACCGCTGGCGGGAGGCGCAGACGGCGGTGCAGCGGGAAGAGGAACGGGTCCTCCGCTCCCTTTCCCAGGAGGTGGGTGCCCGGGCCGACGAAGTCCTCCGGGGGGTAGAGGCTGCCGCCACCCTGGACCTGGTCTTCGCCAAGGCGCGATGGGCCCGCCGGGTGAAGGCCATCCGCCCCGCCCTGGCGACAGGGGAGCGCCCTGTCCTGCGCCTGGTGGACGCCCGCCACCCCCTCCTCCCCAACCCCGTGCCCAACACCATCGAGGTGGGGGAGGGGTGGACCGTCCTCGTCATCACCGGCCCCAATGCCGGGGGGAAAACGGTCACCCTCAAGACGGCAGGCCTCCTGGCCCTGCTCCACCAGTGTGGCATCCCCATCCCGGCAGGGGAGGGGTCGGTCCTGCCCGTCTTCGACCGCCTTTTCGTGGACATCGGCGACCGGCAGAGCATTGCCCACTCCCTCTCCACCTTCGCCGCCCGTCTCGGCGTGATCCGGGAGGCCCTGGACAAAGCCACGCCCCGGAGCCTGGTCCTCCTGGACGAACTGGGCGCCGGCACCGACCCCGAGGAGGGGGCCGCCTTGGCCAAGGCCCTCCTGGTGGAGTTCAGGGGACGGGGTGTCCTCCTCATCGCCACCACCCATCAGCGGGAGGTGGCCGCCTTTGTCCAGGGGGAGCCGGGCATGCAGAACGGGAGCCTGGACCTGGACCCCGTTACCCTTGCCCCCACCTATCGCCTCACCCTGGGGGTGCCGGGGGGGTCCTGGGGCCTCACCATCGCCCAGCGCCTGGGCCTGCCGCCTACCCTCCTCCGGCAGGCCCAGGCCTTCCTCACCCCTGAAAGGAGGCGGCTGGAGACGCTCCAGGCCCAGGTCCAACAGGAGCGCCTCGCCCTCCAGAGGCGCCAGAAGCAGCTGGAGAGCGCCCTGGCGGAGGTGCGGGCCCTGCGGGAGCGCCTTCAGAGGGAGGTGGCCGGTTTGGAGGAGGAGAAGGCCCGCCTCCTGGAGGAGGCCCGCCGGCGGGTGCAACAGGAGGCCGACGCCCTCCTGGCCCGTCTGGCGGAGGCGCGCCGGGCCCTGGAGCAGGCCGATGCCGCCGCCTATCGCCGTGCCCTGCAGCAAGTGCAGGCGGTGCGGCGGGAGGTCCAGGGGGAGGGATGGCAGTCGCCCCACCGGAAGGCCCTGGTGGCAGCCCTCCGCCCCGGCGTCCGGGTGTGGGTACAGGGGTTCCCCCAGCCGGGGGCGGTCCTCACCCCTGCCGACGCGGAGGGGAACCTGGAGGTCCAGGTGGGCCCCCTCCGTCTGCGCACCAGCGTAGACCGGATAGAACGCCTCGCCGAGGAGACGCCCCCACCGCCGGCCCCCGTGCCCCTTGCCCCCCCTCCCCCATCAACGGAGACCTCCCCCAGCGATGAGATAGATGTGCGCGGCCTCCGTGTCGAGGAGGCCCTCCGCCGCCTGGACGCCTTCCTGGACAAGGCCCTCCTCCGGGGGCACCGGTGGGTGCGGGTTGTCCACGGGGCGGGCACGGGGACCCTCCGGGCGGCCGTGCGGGAGCACCTGCGGGGCCATCCCCTGGCCGCTTCGTGGAAACCGGACACCTCCCGCCCGGGGGACAGTGCAACGGTCGTGGAAACGGCCTAAAATTGTTCTAAAGGGGTCCAGATAAGGGGGAGGGAGCGCTATGTCCGTCAAGCGGGTGTTTCCCGGTGCAGTCCCCCGCAGCGATGGGGCTGCGGCGGCGGTGGAGAAGGGGAACTTGCTCTGGGTGTCCTCCCTCACCCCCACCCCTCCGCCCCAGGGTGCCCCTGTTCCCCCCGTGACGGCCCAGGTAGGAGACGTCCTCTCCCAGCTGGACTCCCTCCTCTCCTCCGCCTCGGCCGGTCGCGGCGACGTGGTGAAGACGGTGGCCTTCTTCCCCCCTTCCGCCGTCTCTTCCCACTATGGGGCCCAGGAGGTGCTGTCCGCTTTCTTCGGGCAGACCTCGCCTGGCTCCACAAGGGTGATGGTGGAGGCCCTCCTGCAGCCGGAGGCGTTGATCGCTCTGGAGGCGGTGGTCCACAGGGCCCCAGGCCCCCGGCGGCCCCTCGCCTCCGGGGCCGGTGTAGAGAAGGGGGACATGCTCTGGCTGTCGGGGATGACCGGGCGGCGGGAAGTGTCGGCTGCCGCCCTGTACCCCCCGGACCTGGAGGAGCAACTGCGGATCCTCTGGGGCCATCTCCAGCGCTCCCTTGCCGAGGCGGGCTACTCCTTTGCCCACGTGGTCAAAACGGCAACATACCTTGTCCCCACCGCCCTCCTGTCCTACCGCACCGTGACCGAATGGCGCCGCGCCCTCTTCGGCTCCCCTTCCCCCTCTATCACAGAGGTCGTTGTCCCCTCCCTGGAGCACGCCACGAGTCACGTGGAGGTGGAGGTGGTGGCGGTAAAGGCCAAAAAGGAGGAGGTGAACCCCCGGTGGGACAGGTACAGGGAGTTAGGGGTGTCCCCGGCCGTCCTGGCGGGGAACCTCCTGTGGACATCCGGTATTCTCCCGGTGAACCCCCGCACTATGGAGCCCGTAGGGGTGGGGAGCCTGGCCGCCCAGGGGGAACAGGTCTACACCCTTCTGGGGCAGGTCGTGGAGGAGGCGGGGTACTCTCTGGAGGATGTGGTGAAAGTAGTAGAGTACCTCACCCCCGCCGCCCTTCCGGGGCGGGAGCGCCTTGACCGGGTACGCCGCCAGTTCCTCCCCGACGGGGGGTATGCCCTCTCCCAGGCTGTCGTCCATCGCCTCCTCTACCCCCAGCTCCTCATCCAGGTGGAGGCGGTTGCTATTGGGGGGTAGAACCCCAGCCGGGACTGGGTTGGTCTGGGGGTGGGATAGGGGAAGGGCAGGCCCTCCCTAGAGTCGGCCTGCGGGACCAGCCTTCACCCCTCCCTCGCCGGGTGAAACGGATGGCTATGGGCTACCGAACGGAGAGACGGCCCTCGATCGCCCGCACCAGGGCGTTGTGGACCGCCTCCACCCCCCCCTCCCCGTCCACCTCCACCAGCCTCCCCTGCCCCTGGTAGTAGGCCACCAGGGGGGCCGTCTGCTCCTGGTAGACCCGGAAACGCTGCCGCACCGCCTCCGGGCGGTCATCGTCCCGCTGGTAGAGCTCGCCACCGTCCACATCGCAGCGTCCAGGGGTCCGGGGGGGGGAGCTGACCGCGTGATAGGGGCGTTGGCACAGGCGACAGGTCCACCGTCCCCCTAAGCGGCGGACCAGCTCCTCCTCCGAGACCCGCATCAGGACGGCCAGGTCCACCCCGCCGGAGGGCAGGGCCTGGTCCAGGGCCTGGGCTTGGGGAAGGGTGCGGGGAAAGCCGTCCAGGACACACCCCCGACGCCGGCAATCGGGCTGGGCAAGCCGCTCCAGGAGCATGGAGATCACCACCTCGTCAGGGACCAAAAGGCCCCGCTCCATATAGGAGCGGGCCAGGTGTCCCAAGGGGGTCCCCCGGCGCTGGTGCTCCCGCAGGAGGTCTCCCGTGGCAACGTGCACCATGTCCCACCGCCGGGCCAACAGGACCGCCTGCGTCCCCTTCCCTGCCCCGGGCGGCCCGAGGAGAACCAGGACCCGCATCCCCCCCTACCGGATGAACCCCTCGTAGTGGCGCATGAGGAGCTGGGCCTCCAACTGCCGCAGCGTGTCCAGGGCCACCCCCACCACGATGAGGAGGGCGGTGCTGGAGAGCTGCACGGCCCGCACATCGGTGATCAAGGTCGCCAGGTAGGGAAGGACGGCCACAAACCCCAAAAAGAGGGCCCCACCCCACGTGATGCGCACAATGACCCGGCTCAGGTACTCCTCGGTCGGCTTGCCGGGACGGATGCCGGGGATAAACCCCCCGCTTTTCTGCAGGTTCTCCGCCAGGTTCATCTGGGAGAAGAGGACCATGGTGTAGAAGAAGGTGAAGAGGACCACCAGGATGAAGAGCATGACCCAGTAGAACCAGTGGGTGGAGTCGAAGATGCGCACCACCGTGGCGGCGAGGCGGCTCCCGAAGGCGTCGCCCCCGGTGTCGAAGTATTGGGCGACGGTGGCCGGGAGGAGGAGGAGGGAGAAGGCGAAGATGAGGGGGATCATCCCCGCGCTGTTCACCCGCATGGGGATATAGGACGTACCGGCCGCCCGTCGGATGATCCCCCCGCGGAAGACGGTGCGGCCGTACTGCACAGGGATACGCCGCTGGGCCTCGGTGAACAGCACGATGAGGGCCAAGATGGCCAGGCCGATGAGGGCCAGGAGGAGGAGGCCGCTGGGGTTCTGGCGCTCCACAAAGCCCTGGCCGACGATCTCGGGGAGGTTGGCCACGATCCCTGCGAAGATGATGAGGGAGACACCGTTGCCGATCCCCCGCTCGGTGATGAGCTCCCCGAGCCACACCAGGAACATCGTCCCCGCGGTCATGGAGAGGACCATGGCGGTGGTGGCCAGGGGGTCGGCCCCTCCCCCAAGGCCGACGCCGTAGAGGACCCCTGCCTGCTGGAGCACCAGCAGCTGCCCGTACGCCTGGAGCATGGCTATGGGCACCGTCATCCAGTGGGTGATCTGGTTCAGGCGCTGGCGGCCCCACTCCCCCCCCTCCTTGGAGAGGGCCCGCAGGGCGGGGATCACGGGCACCAGGAGCTGGAGGACAATGCTGGCGGTGATGTAGGGGTACACCCCCATGGCCGCCACGCTGAGGTTGCGCAAGGCCCCGCCGCTGAAGAGGTCCAGCATGCCCAGCAGCTGATTGGTGCGGAAGAGGCCTGCCAGGGCCTCCCTGTCCACCCCCGGCACGGGCACGTGGGCCACAAAGCGGAACACCACCAGCATCGCCAGGGTGAAGAGGATCCGCTGGCGCAGGTCGGGGACCCGGAAGGCGTCGGCCACCGCCTGCAGCAGCCCAGGGCCCTGGGGCCCGCCGCGGGTTGCGGGCGTCGTCACCCCTTATTCCTCCCGGGAACCCTCCAGCTCCCTAACCACCCCCCCGGCGGCCAGCACCTTCTGGCGGGCCGTCGCCGAGAAGCGGTGGGCGACGATGGTGAGGGGCTTGGTCAGGTCGCCATCGGCCAAGACCTTCACCGGCCTATCGGGGTGGCGCACCAGGCCCGCCTCGGCCATCCGCTCCGGGGTGACCTCCTCCCCGGGGGCGAAGCGGGCGTCCAGGTCCCCCAGGTGCACAATCTGGTACACCCGGGCGAAGGGGTTGTGGAACCCCCTCTTGTGGGGCAGGCGCAGCACCAAGGGGGTCTGGCCCCCTTCAAAGCCTGGGCGGGGCCCTTTCCCGGAGCGCGCCTTCTGCCCGCCCCGGCCCCGGCCCGAGAGGTCCCCCCGGCCGCTCCCCGTCCCCCGGCCGATGCGCTTACGACGACGCCTGGCCCCCGGGGGAGGGCGGAGTTGGTGGAGCTGCAGCATCCTCCTCTCCTTCCCTAGACGCCTCGGTCTCCGGGACCTCTTCCACCCGGACCAGATGGGCGACGGCGTGGAGGAGGCCCCGCAGGGACGGGGAGTCCTCCCGCACCACACTCTGGGAGAGGCGGCGCAGGCCCAAGGTCTTGAGGGCGTCCTTGTGGTAGGCCTTGGAGCCTATGGGACTCCGCACCAGCGTGATACGCAACACCCTTCCCATATCCGCTAGGAAGCCACGCCCGCTGCCTTTTTCACCGCTTCCCGCTTCGCCAGCTCCGCCGCGGGGTCGCACAACGAGGCGAGGGCGTCCATACACGCCTTGGCCAGGTTGATGGGGTTGGTGCTCCCCATGGCTTTGGTGAGGATGTCCCGAATACCCGCCGCCTCCACGATAGCCCGCACCGTCGCCCCGGCCACCACCCCTGTCCCCGGGGCGGCAGGCCGCAGCAGAACCCGGGAGGCGTCGAATTTCGCCGTGACCTCGTGGGGGATAGTGGAGCCGTCCAGGGGCACGCGGATGAGGTTGTTCCGGGCGATGGTCTGCCCTTTACGCACCGCGTCGGGGACGGCCTCGGCCTTGCCCAGGCCGATCCCCACGTGCCCCCGCCCGTCGCCCACCACCACCAGGGCGTTGAAGCGCAAACGCTTTCCCCCTGCCGTCACCTTGGCCACCCGACGGATCAGGAGCACCTTCTCCTGGAGGGTGGCCCCGGGAAGGTCTTCCGCCTTCACTTTGATGGCCCTTTCATAGGGAGATGCCATCAGAACTCCAACCCCCCTTCCCGGGCGGCCTCGGCCACCGCCCGCACCCGGCCGTGGTAGAGAAATCCCCCCCGGTCGAAGACCACCCGCTGGATCCCCAGGGCCCTGGCCCGTTGGGCCAGGAGGCGCCCCACAACGGCCGCCCGCTCCGTCTTCCTCTTCCCGGCCACCGCCGCGCGCACCTCCGGCTCCAGGTCAGAGGCGGACACCAGGGTATGGCCCCGGGTGTCGTCGATGACCTGGGCGTAGATGTGTTTGTGGCTGCGGAAGACGGCCAGGCGCGGCCGGTCCGGGAGGCCGAACACCTTCTTCCGCACCCGCAGGTGGCGGCGGATGCGCCGCAACCTTGGGGTCTTCCACTTGATGGGGATAGGCCACTTGCTCCTGGTGAGCATCGGCGTCACTTCTTCGCTGCCTTCTTGCCCGGCTTCAGGGTGAGGACCTCCCCTGCGTAGCGGAGCCCCTTGCCCTTGTACGGGTCGGCGGGGCGGATGGCCCGGATCTGGGCGGCGACCTGGCCCACCAGAGCCTTGTCCAGCCCCGACACGATGATACGGTTGCCGCCCTCCACCGTCAGGGTGATGCCGGGGGGAGGGACAAATTGGGGCCTGTAGGACATGCCCACCTGCAGGACCAGGGCGTTGCCCCGCATCTCCGCCCTGTAGCCCACGCCGTGCACCTCCAGCGCCTTCTGATACCCCTTGGTCACCCCTATCACCATGTTCTGCAACAGGGCCCGGGTCAACCCGTGGAGGGCCCGGAGGCGACGGTCATCGGAGGGGCGCTCCACCACCACCTTCCCGTCCCGCACGGAGATGGTGAGACGGCGGTCAAAGGTCTGGGACAGGGTGCCGAGGGGCCCGGTGACCGTGACCCGGTTGCCGGGCTCCACGCCGACCCGGACACCTGGGGGGATGGGGATAGGGAGACGTCCGATGCGCGACATGGTCCCCTACCAGACGACGCAGAGCACTTCGCCCCCGACGCCCCGCCGCCGGGCCTCCTCCCCCGCCATGACCCCCTGGGGTGTGGAGAGGATGGTCACCCCCAGCCGTCCCCGGACCCGGGGGATCGCGTCTTTCCCCACGTACACCCGTCGGCCGGGCGTGCTGACCCTTTTGAGGCCGTGGATGAGGGGCTCCTTCTGGGGGCCGTAGGCCAGGTAGATGCGCAGCGCCTTGCCCGCCCCCGAACGCACCTCCTCATACCCCCGGATCAGGCCGTGCTCCTGCAGCACCCGGGCGATCTCCCGCTTCAGGCGCGAGGAGGGGACAAGGACCTCCTCTTTGCGCACCATCAGGGCGTTCCGGATACGGGTGAGCATATCGGCGATGGGGTCGGTGAGCATAGCAGGTCCCCTACCAGGTGGCCTTCCGCACCCCCGGGATCTCCCCCCGCAGGGCGAGGGCGCGGAAGCAGATGCGGCAGAGGCCGAAGTGGCGGATATAGGCCCTGGGCCTCCCGCACAGGGTGCACCGGTTGCGCCGGCGGACCGCATACTTGGGCGGCCGCAGGGCCTTGGCGATCATCGCCTTACGGGCCATCGTGCCCCTCCCTTCCCATTATGCACCCTGCCCGGCCCCGGCCCTCTCCCGGGCAAAGGGCATCCCCAACAGCTCCAGAAGGCGCATCCCCTCCCTGTCGGAGCGGGCGGTGGTGCAGATGTTCACCTGCAAGCCGCGCAGGCGGTCTATCTGTCCGTATTCTACCTCCGGGAAGATGATCTGCTCCCGGATGCCCAGGGCATAGTTACCCCGTCCGTCGAAGGCGCTCCGGGGAACACCCCGGAAGTCCCGGATACGGGGCAAGGCGGCAAAGAAGAGCTTCTCCAAAAAGAAGTACATGCGGTCACCCCGCAGGGTGACCATCACCCCCACGGGCTGTCCCCGCCGCACCTTGAAGGAGGCGATCGCCTTCCTGGCCTTGGTGACCACGGGTTTCTGCCCCGAGATAAGGGAGAGGTCCCGCACCGCCGCCTCCACGGCCTTGGGGTTGCTCACCGCCTCCCCCAGGCCGATGTTGAGCACCACCTTGGTGATGCGGGGGACCTGCAAGGGGTTCCGGTAGCCGAACTCCCGCATCATGGCGGGGACCACCTCCTGGCGGTAGAGGCGGAGAAGGGAGGGGACCACCCTCCCCACCGGGGCCGCGGGCTGCTCCGCCCCAGGGGGACGACGCCCTTTAGGGGGGGCAGGGGAGGGGCTTTTCCCCTCTTCTAACCGCTTGTCCCGATCACCTCGTGGCATTTCTTGCAGACCCTCTCTTTCTCCCCCCCTTCTAAAATCCGGAAACCGACCCTCACCGGCCTCTGGCAGTGGGGGCAGACCAGGCGCACTTTGGACCAGGGGATGGGGGCCTCCATGGTGAGGATACCCCCTTGGCGGACCCGGGGGCTGGGGCGCACGTGGCGCTTCACGATGTTCACCCCCTCGACGATCACCTTCTGCTCCTTGGGGAAGACGCGTTGGACCTTTCCCGTCTTCCCCTTATCCTTTCCCGTCATCACCATGACCAGGTCGCCCCGGCGGATCTTCTGGGCCATCCCTCACCCCCCTACACCACCTCAGGGGCAAGGGAGAGGATACGGGTGAACTCCCTCTCCCGCAGCTCCCGGGCCACGGGGCCCAGCACCCGGCTCCCCAGGGGGTTCTTCCCCTCCCCAAGGATAACGGCGGCGTTGTCGTCGAAGCGCACATAGGTGCCGTCGGCGCGCCGATAGGGGGCGCGCTGCCGGACGATAACGGCCCGCACCACCTTCCCCTTCTTGACGGGCTCGGGGGCGTTGGGCACGGCCTCCTTCACCGAGGCGACGATCACATCCCCCACCTGGGCGTAGCGCCGGTAGCTGTAGCCGGGGATGTTGATGCACATGATGACCTTTGCCCCCGAGTTGTCCGCCACCGTCAGACGGGTGTAGCGCTGGATCACGGCTGCTGCCCCCCTTCTCCCCCCTCCTCCAGGGCCTGGGGTGGCACCTCGGGCTCCTCGCCCCGCCGGAGGACCTCCCGGACCAGCCACCGCTTCGTCTTGGACAGGGGCCGCACCTCCACCACCCGCACGGTGTCGCCCTCCCGGCACTGCTGGTGGGGGTCATGGGCGTAGAGCTTGGTCACCCGGCGGATGGCCTTCTTGTACAACGGGTGGTGCTGTACCCATTCCACCGCCACCACCACCGTTTTCTGCATCTTGGCGCTGATGACCCGTCCCGTGTACTCCTTACGATGGCCCATGGGTGATCCCCAACTCCCGTTCCCGCAGGACCGTCAGGACGCGGGCTATGGTCCTCCTGATGCGCTTTATCTCCCCGTAGTTTTGCAGCTGCCGGGTATGCCACCGCCACCGGAGGGTGGCCAGCTCCTTATACAGCTCCTGCGCCTCCCTCCGCAGCTCCTCTGTGGGCTTACCCCGGATCTCCTCTATGCGCATAAAGGGCATACCTACTCCGGCCCCTCCTTCTGGCCTTCCAGGAAGGCGGAGCGGTGGACCACCTTGACGGGGATGGGGAGCTTATCGGCCGCCTTGCGCAAGGCCTCGTGGGCCTCCTCCGCCGCGAGCCCCCCGACCTCAAAGAGGATCCGCCCCCTCTTGACCACCGCCACCCAGTGGTCCACCGTCCCCTTTCCCCCCCCCATGCGGGTCTCCAGGGGCTTCCTGGTGACGGGCTTATCGGGGAAGACCCGGATCCAGAGCTTCCCCCCCCGCTTCAGGTGGCGGGAGATGGCCCGGCGCGCCGCCTCGATCTGCCGGGCGGTGAGCCAGCAGGACTCCAGGGCCTTCAGGCCCCACTCCCCGAACTCGAGGGTGGTGGCCCCGGTGGAGACCCCCTTGCGCCGTCCCCGGTGGGCCTTGCGGTACTTGACCCTCTTCGGCTGCAGCACTTACCCCTCCTCCTCGCCACCCTCGCCGCCCCCTCCTGCCTCGGCGGGGATGGTGACCTGGATGGGCTTGGCCTCCTCCGGCGTCACCTCCGCCGCCAGGGGTGAGGGGAGGATGTCCCCCTTATAGATCCACACCTTGACGCCGATGCGCCCCATAATGGTCAGGGCCTCGGCCACGGCGAAGTCGATGTCGGCGCGGATGGTGTGCAGGGGGAGGCGGCCTATCATGATCCTCTCCCGGCGGGCGATCTCCGCCCCCCCTATGCGCCCGGCGAGGGTGACCCTCACCCCTTTGGCCCCCGCCTGCATGGCCCGGGTGGCCGCCTGGAGCATCGCCCTGCGGTGTCCCACCCGCCTCTCCAGCTGCTCGGCGATGCTGCGCGCCACCAGGAGGGCATCCAGCTCCGGCTTCTCGATCTCCCGGACGTCCACCTTGACCCGGAGGGGGGTGATGGCCTCCAGGGCTTTCCCCAGGTCCCGGATCCTCTTCCCCTCCCTCCCAATGACCACGCCGGGGCGGGCGGTGTGCAGGATAACCCGCACCTGCTGGGAATCCCTCTCCACCTCCACCTTGCTGACCATCGCCTCCCGGCCGTAGAACTCGGCAACGGCGTGGCGGATGCGCAGGTCCTCCGTCAGGGTCTGACGGTAGACGCTACCCTTGAGGGCGAACCAGTGGGCCTGCCAGTCCTTGATCAGGGTCTGCCCCAGGCCCACCCCGAGGCGGAAGCCGATGGGATGGGTTTTATGCCCCACCTTCCCCCTCCTCGTCCACGACGATGGTGATGTGGCAGGTGCGCTTCAGGATAGGGTTGATGCGCCCCCGCGCCTGAGGGCGCGCCCGCTTCAGGCGGGGGCCGTCGTCGGCATAGGCGGCCACAACGCGCAGGGCCTCAGGGGACAGCAGGGCGTTGTGCTCGGCGTTGGCGACGGCCGAGGTCAAGGTCTTCAGGACGGCCCGGGCCGAGGGGCTGGGGATGAAGCGCAGGATGGCCTGCGCCTCCGGGACCTTCTTGCCCCGGATGAGGGCCAGGACGCGCCGCACCTTCTTAGGCGATTGGCCGTAGGCCTTGGTCACCGCCCGGACGGCCATACCCCCTCCTAGGAGCCACCGGCGCCGCGGCCGGCCGTTGGCGTCACGCCCGTGGTCTTCTCCACCCTGGCCGAATGGCCGCGGAAGGTGCGGGTGGGGGCGAACTCCCCCAGGCGATGCCCCACCATGTTCTCGGTGATGAAGATGGGCACGTGCCGTCGCCCATCGTGGACGGCGATGGTCAGCCCCACCATCTCCGGCAGGATCATGGAGGCCCGGGACCAGGTCTTGATGACCACCTTCTCCCCGCTCTTCCGGGCCTGAAGGACCTTTTTCATCAGTTTGGGGTGGACATAGGGCCCCTTTTTAGCCGACCGACCCATAACCCACCCTCCTCCTCTTCACGATGAAGCGATCGGTCCTCTTGTTGCGACGGGTCTTGACCCCCAGGGCCGGTTTGCCCCACTTGGTCTTGGGGTGTTTCAGGCCGATGGGGTTGCGCCCCTCCCCACCCCCGTGGGGGTGGTCCCGGGGGGACATGGCTTTCCCCCGCACCTCGGGGCGCCACCCCAACCACCGGCGGCGTCCCGCCTTCCCCAGGCTGACGTTGGCGTGCTCCACGTTACCCACCTGCCCGATGGTGGCGTAGCACTCCCCAAAGATACGGCGCACCTCCCCCGAGGGGAGGCGGACCAGGGTATACCGGTCCTCCCGGGCCAGCACGAAGGCGGCGGCGCCGGCGCTCCGGACGATCTGTCCCCCCTTGCCCCGGTGCAGTTCGATGTTGTGGACCGGGGTCCCAATGGGGATGTGGCGGAGGGGGAGGGCGTTGCCCGGCTTGACCTCGGCCTCCGGCCCCGCCACCAGGATGTCCCCCACCTTCACCCCCACCGGCCAGAGGATGTACCGCCGCTCCCCATCGGGGTATTCTATCAGGGCAAGGCGGGCGGTCCTGTTGGGGTCGTACTCAATGGCGATGACCCGGGCGGGCTGGTTGAGGCGGTCGTAGCGCTTGAAGTCCACAACCCGGTACATCCGCTTGTGTCCCCCGCCCCGGTGGCGGGTGGTGATCCGCCCCTGGTTGTTGCGCCCCCCTGTCTTGGGCAGGGGCTCCAGGAGGTCCTTCTCCGGCTCCTCCTTGGTGACCTCGGAGAAGTCGGGCAGGACGGCCTGCCGCAGCCCGGGGGTAACGGGTTTAAAGGTCTTCTGCCCCATCCCTAGCCTTCCAGAAGGGAGATCTTCTGCCCCGGTTTCAGGGTCACAATGGCCTTTTTGTACCCCGGCTCCTGGACCCACCGGGGCCCTATACGCCGGCGTTCCCCTTTCACCCGCATGACGTTGACCCTCACCACATCCACCCCGAAAAGGCGCTCCACCGCCTCCTTCACCAACCCCTTGGTCGCCTTGGGGTCCACCTCAAAAGTGTAGCGCCCCTGCTCCTGCAGCCGGAGGGATTTCTCGGTGAGGATGGGACGGCGCAGCACCTGGGCACAGCGGGTGATGTCGGCCATGGGCGTTCACCTCGGGGAGGGAGCCTTGCGGCGGGGGCGTTCCTCGGCCCACATCGCCTCCATCCACCGCACCGCCGGCAGGGTCAGAAGGAGGTGGCCGTAGGTGATCAGGTCCAGGGCGTTCAGGGTGTGGACGGGGAGGGACTTCACGTCGGGGAGGTTGCGGGTGGCGGCCGCCACCTTGGGGTCCGCCTCCGCCGTCACCACCAGACACCTCCGGGCGATGCCCAGGGTGCGGAGGAGCTCCCGCATCTCCCGCGTCTTCCCCTGCGGGAGGGTGAGGGAGTCCAGGAGGGTCACCTCTCCGGAGCGCACCTTATCGGACAGGAGCATCTTGATGGCCAGCCGGCGCATGCGCCTGGGGATCCGCTGGCGGTAATCCCTGGGGTGGGGGCCGAAGACGACACCCCCGTGGCGCCACTGGGGTGCCCGGATGCTCCCGTGGCGGGCCCGCCCCGTGTGCTTCTGGGGCCAGGGCTTCCGTCCACCCCCGCTCACCTCGGCGCGGGTTTTGGTGTCGTGGGTCCCCACCCGACGGTTGGCCTGCTGGGCCACCACCACCTGGTGCACCAGGGCCCTGTTCAGGGGCAGGCCGAACACCCGCTCGTCCACCTGCACTTGCCCCACCACCTCACCCGTCTGCTTCTTGAGGGGAAGGTCCATGGCCGCCCCCTACCTCCGCGGTGCCTTGGCGCGGCGGATGACCAGGAGGCCGTTGGCCGGCCCGGGGACGGCGCCCTGGACAAAGAGGAGGTGGCGCTCCGGGTCCACCGCCACCACCTCCAGGTTCCGCACCGTCAGCCGCTGGTCGCCCATGTGGCCGGCCATGCGCTGGCCCTTGAGGACGCGCCCGGGGAAAGTGGTGGAGCCCACGGAGCCCGGGGCCCGGTGGCGGTCGCTCTGGCCGTGGGTCTTGGGGCCGCCCCGGAAGTGGTGGCGCTTCACCACCCCGGCGAAACCCCTCCCCTTTGACCTCCCCGTCACATCCACCCGGTCCCCCGGCTGGAAGATGGCGACGGTGACCCTCTGCCCCTCCTGCACATCCCCCAGCTCCTCCGGCCGCGCCCGGACCTCCCGCAGATAGCGACAGAGGACCCCGGCGCGGCGCAGGTGCCCCACCGCGGGACGGTTGAGGGGTTTGACGGCGGCGGTCTCCTTCGGCACGGGCCCCACCTCCTCAAACCCCAGCTGGACAGCGCTATAGCCGTCCTTGGCGGGGGTCCGCACCTGGGTCACCCAGCACGGCCCCGCCCGGATGGCGGTCACCGCCACCAGGGCGCCATCCCCCCGCCGGTACTGGGTCATGCCGATCTTCCTGCCCACAAGGCCGGGAACGGGCATGGCTACGCCTTCACCTGGATGTCCACCCCCGCCGGCATGTTCAGGCGGGAGAGGGTCTCCAGGGTTTTGGGGGTGGGGTCCAGGACATCGATCAGGCGCTTGTGCACCCGGAGCTCAAAGTGCTCCCGGGAGTCCTTGTCGATATGCGGGGAGCGGATGACACAAAAGCGCCGCACATGGGTAGGGAGGGGGACAGGGCCTGCCACCACCGCCCCCGTGCGCTCGGCCACCTCCACGATCTGCCGGGCCGACTGGTCCAGGATACGGTGGTCAAAGGCCCGCAGGATGATCCGGATACGCGCCCGCTGTCGCGCCATAGGCCAGCCGTCCTTCTGCTCTCCAGGGGGAAGAACCAGTGCAGGGGGCAATGCCCCCTGCATCCCGGGGTATCCCCTCCGGCGTAAGGCCATCTTTTATGATGCCATACCCCTTGCCCCCTTGTAAAGGGGCGCCGGGCCTTGCCCTAGGACCCCACCAGCACCTTCTGGGCGGTGGCCTCGGGGACCTCCTGGTAGTGGTGGAACTGGAGGGAGGCGCTGCCGCGCCCCTGGGTGAGGGAGCGGAGGACGGTGGCGTACCCGAAGGTCTCCCCGAGGGGCACCAGGGCCCGGACGACCTGGACATCCCCCTGCCCCTCCAGGGACTGCACGTGGGCGCGGCGGGCGGTGAGGTCTCCCAGGACATCCCCCAGGTATTGGGCAGGGGTCACCACCTCCAGGGCCATGATGGGCTCCAGGAGAATGGACCCCCCCTGCTTCAGCGCCTCCCGCATCGCCATATTGGCCGCTATCTTGAAGGCCAGGTCCGAGGAGTCCACGGGGTGGTAGCTCCCGTCCACCAGGGCCACCTTGACATCGACCACAGGGTAACCCCCCAGGACGCCGCTCTCCAGACTCTCCCGCACCCCTTGCTCGACGGCGGGGATGAACTCCTTGGGGATGACCCCGCCGACAATCCGGTTTTCGAACCGGAAGCCGGCCCCCCGGGGCAGGGGTTCCACCTCCAGCCACACATGGCCGTACTGACCGCGCCCCCCTGTCTGACGGATGAAGCGCCCCTCCACCCGTACCGGTCGGGTGATGGTCTCCCGGTAGGAGACCTGGGGGCGTCCTATCCGGGCCTGGACCCCGAACTCCCGGCGCATGCGGTCCGTCAGCACCTCCAGGTGGAGCTCCCCCATGCCGGCGATGACCGTCTGACCCGTTTCGGGGTCGTAGCGCACCTTAAAGGTGGGGTCCTCCTCGGCCAGGCGGCGCAGGGCGGTGTCCAGGCGCTCCTGGTCGGCCTTGGTGCGGGGCTCCACGGCGACGGAGAGGACGGGATCGGGGAAGCGGGGGGGCTCCAGCACCAGGGGGGCGTTCTCATCACAGAGGGTGTCGCCGGTGAAGGTGTTCTTCAGGCCGATGGCGGCGCCGATGTGCCCCGCCTCGAGGGCCTCCACCTCCTCCCGGTGCTGCGCATGCATGCGCACCACCCGCCCTATCCGTTCCCGGACGCCCCGGGAGGCGTTGTACACCGTCGCCCCGGAGCGGACCACCCCTGAGTAGACCCGGAGGTAGACGAGCCGTCCCACGTGGGGGTCGGACATGACCTTGAAGGCCAGGGCGGCGAGGGGATGGTCAGGGCGGGGGTGGCGCTCCACCGCCTCGCCGGTGCGGGGGTCTACCCCCTTCACAGGGGGTATGTCGAGGGGGGAGGGGAGATAGGCGACGATGGCGTCCAGGAGGGGCTGAATACCCTTGTTCCGCAAAGCCGCCCCACAGAGGACGGGGACCAGGGCGGAGGAGAGGGTGGCACGCCGCAAGGCCTGTCGGATCTCCTCTGGGGTGAGGGGGACGCCCTCCAGATAGTGGGCCAGGACGGCGTCGTCGGTCTCGGCGATCCGCTCCACCAACCGCTCCCGCCAGTGGCCCGCCACCTCCTGGAGGTCGGGGGGAATAGGGGCCTCCACGGGGGGGAGGGGGTCGTCCCCCGCGTAGAGGTACGCCTTCTGGTCCACCAGGTCCACCACACCACGGAAGGCGTTGTCGGAGCCGATGGGGATCTGGACGGGGGCCACCCGCACCCGCAGGCGGTGGGCGATCATGTCCACGGTGCGGAAGAAGTCGGCCCCCGTCCGGTCCATCTTGTTGACGAAGCAGAGGCGGGGGACACGGTACCGGTCCGCCTGGCGCCAGACCGTCTCCGTTTGGGGTTGTACGCCGGCCACCGCGTCGAAGATCACCACCGCCCCGTCCAGGACCCGGAGGCTGCGCTCCACCTCCGCGGTGAAGTCCACGTGGCCGGGGGTGTCGATGATGTTGATGTGGTGGTCCCGCCAGTAGCACACGGTGGCGGCGGCGGTGATGGTGATGCCCCGCTCCCGCTCCTGGGGCATCCAGTCCATCACCGCGGTGCCCTCGTCCACCTCCCCGATCTTGTACGTGCGACCGGTGAAGTAGAGGACCCGTTCGGTGACCGTGGTCTTGCCCGCGTCGATGTGGGCGATGAAGCCGATATTCCGCACCCGTTCCAAGGGGAAAGAGGGAGACGTCATGGTGGGCTCTCCTGCCGGGAAGGGGGGTCTACCAGCGGTAGTGGACGAAGGCGCGGTTGGCCTCCGCCATCTTGTGCAGGTCTTCGCGGCGCTTCACCGCAGCCCCTTCGCCCTTGGCGGCGTCCAGGATCTCGGCGGCGAGGCGCTCCTCCATGGGACGCCCGGAGCGGGCGCGGGCGGCTTGCACGAGCCACCGCATGGCCAGGGAACGGCCCCGCCATGGCGGGACCTCTACCGGCACCTGATAGGTTGCCCCCCCCACGCGACGGGGCTTCACCTCCAGAAGGGGCGTCGCCCGTCGGATGGCCTCCTCCAACACCTCCACGGGGGGGCGCTTGGCCTCCCCCTCCACCCGCGCCAGGGCCCTGTAGACAATACGCTGGGCTACCGTCTTCTTCCCCCGCTGCATCACCTTGTTGATGAGACGGGCAACGGTCTCGCTCTGGTAGATAGGGTCAGGGGGGATGGGACGCGGCTCCGCCCTGCGGCGTCGCATGGCCTACACCCTTCCCTCGGCGCTCGGGCCTGGGCCCTTGGGCCTCTTGGCCCCGTATTTACTCCGCCCCTGCCGCCGCTTGCTTACCCCCGCCGCATCCAACGCCCCCCGGATAATGTGGTACCGCACCCCGGGCAGATCAGGGACCCTTCCCCCCCGCACCAGCACCACCGAGTGCTCCTGCAGGTTGTGGCCCTCCCCGGGGATATAGGCGGTGATCTCCATCCCGTTGGTCAGGCGGACCCGGGCGATCTTGCGCAGGGCCGAGTTGGGCTTCTTGGGGGTCATGGTGCGCACCACCGTGCACACCCCACGCCGCTGCGGCGCCCCCTGCTTATCATAGCGCCGCGTGTTTTCCAGGGAATTGTAGCGGAAATGGAGGGCAGGGGCTTTGCTCTTGTAGCGCTTGCGCTGCCGACCCCTCCGCACCAACTGGTTAATGGTGGGCATGCCTTCCCTCACCCCTGTGCAACAGTGCCAAAGGTTACTGTACCACAGGGGGAGGGCGCCGTCAACAGCCCCCGCATGTTTGAAAAACCCAGGGGCCATGCCGGAGGGCCTGGCAAGGGGTGGGCAATGGGCCCGACAAACGGCACCGGGGCCGGGTCCCCGGGGGTGCTCAGAAGGGCCCCCAAGGGCGCCCGCCTGCGGCGGGCAACCCCTATCACCCCCCGGGGGCGCACCTGTCCCCTTCGTCAAACACCAAAAACCCTTGTCGGGGTAGGCCCCTGTGCCTACCCAGCAGGCCCCCGTGCCTGCCCCAATGTTGGGCAACCACGGGGGATAGGGCAACCACAAGGGTTGCCCCTACAGGGTTATCCCCCGCCCCACCCTTTCCAACACCCTCGGGGCGTCTTGACAGCCCTCCCCCGCCTGGGCTCACCATGGGGTGGGGTCATAAAGGTGGCCCCCCGGGGAAGAGGGGGCCGGCGGCCTCTCCTGTTGTGGAGGCAAGGGGCGGTCGAGATCCTGACAGCCGCCCCAGGAAGGAGGACGTGATGTCCGGCGTCACCGAGACCCTCGCCCGCTTCGCCTCCACCCTCTCCTATGAAGACATCCCCCCCGACGCCATCCGCATTGCCAAGGAGGTCACCCTGGATTGCCTGGGCGTCGCCCTGGCGGGGTCGGTGGACAGGGTGGGCCGCCTCGTCAAAAGGGTGGTCCGCCAGATGGGGGGGAGACCCGAGGCGACGGTGGTCGGCTCCCCCTGGAAGACCTCGGCGGCGCTGGCGGCCTTGGCCAACGGCGCCATGGGGCATGCCCTGGACTACGACGACATGGGCATGAGCGTAGGGCACCCCACGGTGCCCGTCCTGCCGGCGGTGCTGGCTTTGGGGGAGAGCCGCCACGCCTCCGGGAAAGAGGTGCTCACCGCCTTCATCGCCGGCCTAGAGGTGGAGGGGAAACTGGCGGCAGCCGGCCAGGAGCTGTACAGTCGGGGCTTCCACTCCACCAGCATCTACGGCACGCTGGGGGCGGCCGCCGCGGCGGCACGCCTCCTCCGCCTTTCTCCCCCCCAGACCCAGATGGCCCTGGGCATCGCCGCCTCCCTGGCGTCGGGCCTGAAGGACAACTTCGGCACGATGACCAAACCCCTGCACCCCGGCCACGCCGCCTGGGGAGGGGTGGTGGCCGCCCTCTTGGCCCAAGAGGGGTACACCGCCCGCCCCGACGTGTTGGAGGCCCCCTACGGTTTCATGGACGCCTTTGCCGGCAAGGGGCGGTGGGACCCGGGGAGAGCGGTGGAAGGGTTGGGGAGACCCTTCCACATCCTGCAACCGGGTATCACCCTCAAGAAGTACCCGTGTTGCGGGGGGAACCACCGGGTCCTGGACGCCCTGGACGCCCTCCGCCGGCAGACCCCCTTCACCTGGGAAGAGGTGGAGAAGGTGGTGGTGGAGTCGGGACCCGTGCTCCCCCTGGTGCTCCAGTACACGATACCCGAGACGGGCTACCAGGGCAAGTTCAGCCTGCACTTTAACATCGCGGCAGCCCTCGTCCTGGGCCGTGTGGTGCGGGACACCTTCACCGAGGGCGTCCTGCAGGACCCCCGTATCCAGGCGGTGATGCGCCGGGTGGAATGGCGGGTGTCACCCGAGGGGGTGGACATCCTCCATCAGGCCACACCCGTAACGGTGTACCTGAAGGACGGCCGTGTCCTTTCCCACCCCGGCGACTTCATCCGCGGAGATCCCCACCACCCCCTCTCCACCCAGGAGGTCCTGGACAAATTCTCCGACAATGCCCGCCTGGTCCTATCCGGGCGTGCCCTGACGCGGACCATCGAATGGGTGCTGAACATGGAGGAGGTGGACGACGTGGGGCGGGTGATGCGTCTCCTGACAGGGCGCCGGTATACTGATGGCGGGACGGAGGTCTAGGGGAGCCCCGCCGACAGGGCGGGGGGCGTCCCCTGCTACCCGGGAGGGAGGGGGGAGGACATGGGCGCCCAAGAGGTCCAGCGAGCCATGGCCCATCTGCGCCTCCTGCTGGCCGACCTCCAGGCGCGGGAGGAGGGCCTGCGGGGGGCCTGTCAGCAGTTCCGCCTCCAGCTGCGCCGTCTCTCCCGCCACGTCCTCTACGGGGCCGCCCCGCTGGACCTGGCCCTGTCCGGCATGCGGGAGGTGGAGGAGCGCCTGGAGGAGGCGGAGAAAACCCTGCGGCGCGTCCTCCTCCTCAAACAGCAGGCCCAGGAGGAGCTCCAGGCCCTCCACCTCACCCTCGCGATAGAAGAGGCCAAGGGACGGCTGGGGGAGCTCCTGGCCCGCCTGCGCTCCGGAGAAGAGGACAGCGCCCTCACCGCCGAGGTGCAGAGGCTGGAGGCCTTTATCGCCGAGACCAGCCAGCAGGCCGCCCGCACCATCACCCACCGGCAGGAGCCCCCCCTCTTTTAAGGGGGGGCCACCGTTCCCTCCAGGGGGTAGATCACCAGGCCGGCGGGGAGTTTGGGGTAGAAGTAGGTGCTCTTGGGGGGGAGGCGCAGCCCCGCCTCCACCACGGCGGTGAACACCCCCCAGGGGATAGGGGGCAAAAGGTAGGCGCGCTCCGCCTCCCCCCTCTCCAGGCGGTGGAGGACGTCCGAGAGGCTGTGCACGTAGGCCACGGTGTGGGAGAGGGCTTCCTCCCCCAGGGCAGGGACAAGCACCCCCTCCTGCACCACCCATGAGGGGCACCCCAACAGCGCCGGATGGGGCGCCCGTCCCGCAAGGGCCCCGGGGCGCAGGCGCAGGAGACGCAAACGCCCCTCTTCCCGCTTCGCCAGCCCTATAAGCACCCCCCTTTCCCCCCGGATCCGCTCCAGCAGGGCTTCGGCATGGGCCGGGGTCAGAGGCCACGACCCCTCCAGGGGGGTAAAGACCCCCGCCTCCTGGGCCTCCAGGGCCAGGCGCCCCTGCGGAGGGAGCGGGGGGACAAGGCGGTGGAAGGCCTCCACCACCAGCCCGGGGTCGTCCATGCCCACCAGACACATGGGGGCGAAGTTGTGGGCGGCGTCGGGGTGGGAAGGGCCTGCCTTTTCCCGGAGGGAGCGGTAGAGGAGGGCCGCCTCGTAGCGGTGGTGCCCGTCGGCCAGGTAGACGGGCAGAGGGGCAAGGGCGGCGCAGATGGCCCGCTGCTCCTCCGGCCCCGTGACAACCCACATCCGGTACCTGGTGGCATCCCACCCCTGGGTGTCCACCTGGGGCGGCGTCTCGGCAAGGGCCTGGAGGATGTCCCGGAGGGCTTTACTGGGGGGACAGAGGGCCAGGATAGGGCTGAAGCTGGCCCCCGTGGCCTGCCACAGGCGGAGGCGGTCCTCCTTGGGACCCGGGGCGGTGTGCTCGTGGGGGAAGACCACCCCCCCGCCGTAGGGCTCCAGACGGACGGCCCCCAGCACACCCCGGCGGACGCGCCGCCCCCCCTGATGGGTGAAAACCTCCTCCAGGACGTAGAAGGCCGGGGAGGCCTCCTCGCCCAACACCCCCTCCGCCCGCCACCGCCGGAACAGGGCGGCGGCACGGGTATAGACGTTGTCCCCCGGCCCGTCGTCAGGGAAAGGGAGGCCGAACTCCAGGCGGACAATGTTGTAAGGGCTTTGCTCGTACAAACGCCCCCGCTGATCTACCCCCACCACATCATAGGGGGGGCTGATGACAAGGGAGAGGTCACCCACGGCGGAGGGCCGGTACCTTAATCCGCGAAAAGGGCGCACATCCATTGCCCCTCCCAACGCCGAGAAGGAGTTATGCAACAGCTCCCTATGGGGCGTCTCCGCCCCCTGCCCTTTGCCACGCCCGCCAGAAAGTGAGGGGGGCGAGGAGGGCCACCACCCCCGCCGAGGCGACACACCACCAGCAAAGAGCCCGGATGACAAACACCTCCAGCCACGTCAGGTAGGCGGAGAACCCCAGACCCCCTAGGGCCAGGGTGAAGCTGACCAGGGGAGCAGCCACACGCCACGCCCCGAGGCCCCTTTCGGAGAGGGGGAGGAGGACCAAAAGGAGGTACATCCCCACCCCCAGCAAAGCCACCGGCACCTTGGAGAGGACCACGGCATAGGGGCTGCTCTGGACGATGGCGCACCCCTCGGAGGGCCCGCACACAGGGGCCTTCCCCAGGAAGAAGGAGACGGTGAGGTAGGAGGAGATGGCGAGGCCCACGGCCGCCAGGAAGACCTGGGCCGCCCCCCCCATGTCAGTGGTCAGGGGGGCTTTTACAGGGAGAGCCCCCGCCGCCGCAACGCCTCGTCGAGGATCCGCCGGAAGTCCTCCCACGGCACAAGCCCTCGTATCATCTGCCCATCGATGATAAGGGTAGGGGTGGCGTCCACCCCCAGGCGCCTCCCCTCCCGGAAGTCCTCCTCCACCTTGACCAGGCCCCGGCCGGTGTCCAGACAGGCATCAAAGCGGGGACCGTCGAGCCCTATCTCCCTCCCCCAGGCCTTCAGGTTCCGGGCCGTGAAGACGCCCCTGTTTACCCCCCCGTGGCGGCGCCAGAGGAGGTCATAGTATTCCCAGAAGCGCCCTTGCTCCCCGGCGCACTCGGCCGCCTGGGCGGCCAGCCAGGACTCGGCCCCCAGGATGGGGAAGTGCCGGAGGCGCAGGTCCACCACCCCCTTCGGCAGGTACTCCCGCCGCAGTCTCTGCTCGTGCTCCCTGGCGAAGCGAGCGCAGTATATGCACTGGAAGTCGAAGAAGACGGTCACGGGGACGGCGTTAGGCAGTGGGGAAACCGGACGATAGAGGTCAGAATGGGGTGGAGGGCTGGCGGGCCGGGTGGTGACCCGGGCCACCAGCACCAGCGCCGCCACGAGGACCAACGCTACCCCCGCCGCGCCCCCCACCAGGAGGGCCCGCTTTCCCCCTCCGCCCCTCCGGCGCTGGACGGGAGCCATCCCTCTCCCCCTTGACCCCTCTTCCAGGGGGGACACACCCCCCTTCAATGGTAGCACGGGACCCAGGGGGAAGGGCCAACAGCGTGGAGAGGGCCAGGGAGGGGACCCCTGGGTATCATGGGTGCGTCCCCGGGCCCTTGCCCGTGGGTGGAGGGGTGGTCGGGCGTGCCCACGGTTAAGACATACCATCTCCTGCCGAAGGCTCTGGGGGTCAACAAAGCAGCCGTCCGCTCCCAGGGGGCACCTCTAAGGGAGCCGTTGCCCGCACAGGAGAGGGAATGAACGTTCTGTCGTGGGGTGGAAAAAGATGATCCGTGTGGGGGATCGCATTCGGCTTGAACCCTTCCCGGAGGAAGCAGAGGTCTTCAGGCTTGAGGAGCAGGGTGCACAGGTGGTGTTGGGGCTCATCTTCCACCCCTCCAAGCGGGCGGAGATGCTGGTCCTGAGCCGGGAGGAGCTGGCCCGCCGCGTGCGCCGCATCCCCGCCCTCTGGGAGGATTTCGCCTCCGGCGCCATCCCCCGCGACGTTTTCCTGCTCTTCGCCGAGGCCCTTCGCATGCGCTTGGCCCATGCCTTCGATCCCCACTATGCCGTCAGCGTCACCCAGGTGGACCTCCTGCCCCATCAGGTGGACGCCGTTTACCGCCACATCCTCCCCATGTCCCG